>Ga0181568_10000278_pt1 | contig 44726 bp, 41 predicted proteins | sample 101ome_20_FD_133758 | JGI IMG/M metagenome (GOLD analysis project Ga0181568, IMG submission 133758) | Coastal salt marsh microbial communities from the Groves Creek Marsh, Skidaway Island, Georgia - 101404AT metaG (megahit assembly) | ecosystem: Environmental > Aquatic > Marine > Intertidal...
ACATAGCCATCATCGGCCCAGCGCTCTGCCCAGACGTGCAGAGCGAGCATGACCGGAGACAACTCCCAGGCTTTGCGGCGCAGCTTGTATTCCATGCGGCGACTGTTTGCAAAGATCGGTGATTTCTTGATCAGGCCCAGTTCCACGAAGCGGCGCAGACGCTTGGTCAGTACGTTGCGGGAAATGCCGAGGGCGTTGTAGAGTTGTTCGAAACGACGCGTGCCGCCAAAAATCATGAATTCCCTGAGAATCAACATGGACCAGGGCTCACTGAAGAATTCCGAGGCATGCGAGACATAACATTTGAGTTGTTGTTCAGCCATATTGGTGTCTTATGTTTTGGTCGTAATGGGTCAGTTTTTTCTACAGGCCACTTGCTTTCAGGACCTTTCTCGTTTGTATTTCAGTCTTTTTTTAAAATTAGTCTCAAAAGAGGACTTTCTTTTTAGTATACTACCATAACAGCATGACCCGATGGGTTCACAGAGAATTTCCTTTTCTGATTAACCGGAAAAGTTCTCCCGTAAGCCGCAAAGAGCCTGGAACCAGTCATCGAAGACAAGACGATGACGATAAGAAGGAACAACACAACCCTGATGCTCACGGTAAAGCGGATTGCAACATTCGTTTACGGCGAGAAAAGCATAAGTCACAGTGAGTCAAAAGCGAAATCGGGCTTTTCTCTTATCTGGTACGACCATCTGGTACGACCATCTGGTGCAAAAGGCGCTTTGTAATCAGTCTACCAGCTTTATTTTGCTTTAGGGTTTTAAAGTTCTGCAAACGAAAAAATTTTCGTTAAGCGAAAAAGCTGCCCAAGTCATCGTTTCAGAAAACCGGCCCTTTCAAGCCCCCTCAATACACGCAAGTCAGTGCCAGTTGCCTATACAGCAGTTGGTTGCTGCTGGCTGTAAATCTTCAGGCTCTGGCAGTCAGCCAGGCAGCAGACATCATATGTCCCGGTTGAACAAGGTTGCCCTGGTGTAATTGCTGCTTCAAATAACTAAGGCTTTTGGGTAATCTCACTGCTCTTTTCTGCTGACCGGGGGGAGTAAGATGTCTGACAGCAACCCGCACCAAATCAAACAGCGCGCCATTCGTCGCGAATTTCTCAAATTTCTGGCGGGCAGTCCGCTATTGACCAGCTATTCGGCCTTTGCCCAGGAAGTTGAAGAAACCCTGGGAGAGCGCCTGACCAATCCTGACCAAGTCATCAATGTCTTTGAGATGGAAGCCATTGCCCGTGAGAAAGTGCCACCGGCTCATTTTGGCTACCTGATTTCAGGCGTCGATGATGAGGGTACGTTGCGCGCTAACCGTGAAGGCTTTTCCCGTTACCAGATCCTGCCGCGCCGCCTGGTGGATGTCAGTGGTCCCACTGACATGTCGGTCAACGTGCTGGGTGCCGAAGCGAAATCGCCCATTTTTCTGTCTCCGGTAGGCAGCCAGGGGGCATTCCATGCTGATGGCGATGTTGCCTCGGCCAGGGCGTCAGCCGCGAAAGGGCATCACCAGATTCTGTCCACGCAGGCTTCCAAGTCGGTGGAAGAAGTCATGGCTGCCCGCAACGGTATGCCCTTGTGGTTCCAGTTGTATTCCACGAGCAAGTGGGAATACACCGAGGCCCTGATTCGACGCGCCGAAAATGCCGGATGTTCAGCGGTGTGTCTGACGGTGGATCTGCCCGGTGGCCGGAACACGGAAACGTCTGAGGTGCTGGCTCGTGAAGACGACCGCTTCTGCGAGGAATGTCATTATCCCGGCAATAACAAGCCGGCATTTGATGGTCTCGACATGCAGGGTGTCGGACTGGTCAACCCGGCGCTGACCTGGGATGTGATTGGGCGCATGAAAGACATTACGAACATGAAGGTTCTGATCAAAGGTATCGAGGTCGGGGCGGATGCCGCACTGGCCGTCCAGTACGGCGCCGACGGCATCATTCTGTCCAACCACGGTGCCCGTGCCACTGACACAGGTCGGGGTACCATCGAGTGCCTGCCTGAAGTGATCAAGGCTGTGAACGGTAAAATCCCGGTAATCATCGACGGTGGTATTCGTCGCGGCACCGATGTTTACAAAGCCCTGGCGCTTGGCGCCTCTGCTGTTGGTATCGGCAGGCCCTACTGCTGGGGGCTGGGGGCCTTCGGGCAGGCAGGTGTAGAAAGGGTGCTGGATTTGCTCAATCGAGAACTTGCGATTACCATGCGTGGCAGTGGCACACCTTCCATCGCTGATATTGGCCCGGCTTACGTGCAGGATGCCGGCCAGAGAATGCCCCGGGGACTGCTCGGCAGGGACATTCTTTAAGAGCCCGCTGCAGGCACTTGTCCTCAGCTCAAGGCACGAAGATAAAAGCAGGAAGGCAAGCAGGTAGTACGCCAACAGATCCAAAGGGGGGATCAACAGGGTCAGGTCAAGCCTTAAGGGTTTAACCTGGCCCTTTTGATTTGTGGGATTTGAAAAATCCTGCAGGCACCAACAAAATCACCAGACACTGTTATATACCGGAGCAGGATTGCGATGACTGACGGGAATTCCGAGACCAGGGGGCAGGTATGTTGGTTTGCATGCATGGGCTAACCTCGTCAGGTTTCGATTTTCGCACCGTGATGGAAGGCTGGGCCAAAGCCGGCATCCAGGCTGCTGAACCTGATCTTGTGTCAGCCAGGGCGTATGAAGAAACCCGGGGTGAAGGTGCTGCGCGCAAACTGATGGACGACCTCGGTATCCAGGCAGTTTCATCCACGAACCAGTTGCACCTGGAAGAAAACGGGCCTTTCAGGGCGCAGGCCATGGAAGACCTGAAATGGAAGGTGGCCCTGGCAGAATCGCTGGGTGCCGATCGCCTAGTAGCACCCTCCACGGCCAGTGAAAAGCACACCATGGCTGATTATGACCAGGTATATGAAAACCTGCATGAGGCAGCCGAGATTGCCCGCCCCCACAATGTTTCCCTTATGCTGGAGTTCACCCGGCTGTCGACACTGGTCAATAACCTGCGCACGTCACTGGACGTGGTCAGGACCATCAATCATCCCAACCTGAAATTCATGATAGATGTGTATCACCTCTGGGCAGGGCCCAGTAAGTTCGAGGACATGGACCTGATTCATCCCGGAGAAGTACACCATGTGCATTTCCAGGACACGCCAGGCATTCCGTACGTTGAAGTTGCTGCTTTCAAGGATCGTGTATATCCCGGCGAGGGCATTGCGCCGCTGGGTAAAATTGTGGCGAAGTTGCGAGAGAAGGGCTATGACAGGGCGCTGTCACTGGAGCTTTTTGACCCTGTAATCCAGAACACCGACCCGGTGCAGGTCGGCGCCCGGGCCATCGAGACCATCACGCCATACCTTGCCGGCAGCGCTACCTGACCACGTTGCGGGTGATGTCCTGCAGTGACGGACAGCCAGCCTGTTGCATCGCGATGGCCAGCTCGCTGTCGAGAATTTGCATGACACGGGTAACGCCTTCTTCGCCAAAAGCGGCCAGGCCCCAGGCGTAGGGCCGGCCAACACACACGGCATCGGCTCCCAGTGCCAGTGCTTTAAGCACATCGGTACCGCGGCGAATACCGCCGTCCATGATCACTGGCACTTTCCCTTTCACAACACTGACCACTTCCGGCAGGGAAGCGATGGTGGCAAAGCCGCTTTCATCCGCGCGCCCGCCGTGGTTGGACACATGGATGCCATCGACACCGACATTCAGGGCGAGTTCGGCATCTTCCGGCAGGGTAAGTCCCTTGATGACGAGCTTCATGTTGGTGCTGTCACGTAATCGTTTAACGAACTCCCAGTCCATGGCCGGATTACTGAGCCTGAAGACATTGGGGGGAATGGTCATCCCCTGCAACATGGCCTTGTCCGCGATTGAAGTACCCGGCACGTGACAGGAAGTACAGGCAGCATCGCTGCGATCGAAACGACGCATGCGATCCTGGTTGCGGGCCGGGATGTCCACTGTCAGGAACAGCACATCGGTTCCGGTAGCCTCTACCCGCCGCAGCATGGCCTGGGTGATTTCCCAGATATTTGTGGGGTAGAGCTGGTACCACACGGGTTCACCCCGAGCCTGGGTGACGTCTTCGATACCGAACGTGGCTGCTGTCGACATGATCATCTTGTGTCCGCTTGCGGCGGCGCCACGAGCGACCGCGATATCCCCGCCCGGGTGTGCCATGCCAATACCGCCAATCGGCGCCAGCATCACGGGAGATGCCAGCCGGTGTCCGAACAGGGTTGTGCTCGTATCGACCATGCTGACATCTACCAGGCGCCTGGCGCGCAGGTGCAGTTGGGCAAATCCCTCGCGATTGGCACGCAGGGTCAACTCATCATCCACACCTTGTGAAATATAGGTCCAGTGCGCCTGGTTGAGATTGCGCAGCGCCACGTTCTCCATGTCAAAGACATTCACGGCAAGTTCAGGACCTGGCGCCAGGTAGCCCCGGTCATCAAGGCGTTCAGCAGACCAAACGGGCAGGCTGGTCAACAGCGGAGAGCCGGCCAGAAACTGCATGAGTTTGCGGCGGGAGAGCCGGGAATTTTCCATACACTGACCTCTTCTTGTGGTGCCCTTGAGTTGGGTCTTGATCCGGTTGGGCAAGGGTACCCGGTGAGGCGCGCAAAAAGCCAGTCTGCGCGCCGATGCCTACCTGCTGGCCCATGACCTGATTGTCCTCAGGAAAAGCGATTCGGGTGTCAGGACCATGCTTCGGGCATAAAAAAACCCCGCCAAGCGGGGTTTTTATTAATCGGGATCAACCTCTTGGGGAGAGTTTCACTAGGCGACCTTCGGGGCCGTCCTCGATGATCCACAGGTTGCCATTCGGGCCCTGTTCAATGCCGCGAATACGGCGGCCCATGACAAAGCGCTGGGCTTCCACGGCGTTGTCCCCATTCACGACAATGCGCACGATGGACATGGATGATAGGCCGGTAATAAAGGCGTTGCCACGCCATTCCGGGAAGGCATCGCCGGTATAAAACATCAGGCTGGATGGCGAGATGACCGGGTTCCACCAGACCTTGGGCTTTTCATACAGGCCTTCGGTGTCGGTGTCGTGGTCCGGAATGATCTCACCGGTGTAGTGGTTGCCGTTGGATACCATTGGGTAACCGTAGTTTTCACCGGCAATGACCAGGTTCAGTTCGTCACCACCACGTGGCGCCATTTCGACGTTCCAGAGTCTGCCCTGGGTATCGAAGGCAATGCCGAGCGGGTTGCGGTGGCCATAAGACCAGACTTCGGCGGCCACACCGCCCTGGCTGGCAAACGGGTTGCCGGCAGCGGGAGTGCCGTCATCGTTCAGGCGCGCGATTTTGCCCAGCGTGGCATTGAGATCCTGGGCAGGATCGTACTTGTTGCGTTCACCGGCCGAGACATACATATAGCCTTCATCATCAAAGGCGATACGGTGGCTGAAGTGCAGGCCGCCGTCCACTTTCGGGAAGGCACGCCAGATCACTTCCAGGTTTTCCACCGCAGGCTTGCTCAGGTCCAGCGTGCCGCGGGCGACAACCGCGCCACGGGTTTCATTGGCACCGGCTTCCACATAGCTGATGTAAACCGTATTGTTGTTCTCAAAGTCTGGGTGCAGCACGATATCGCCGAGACCGCCCTGGAAGAAGTAATCCACTTCGGGGGCGCCGGCTACGGCCGTCTTCTGACCGTCCTGGGTGACCAGCTGGATGGTGCCGCCTTTTTCAGTAACCAGCAGGCGACCGTCCGGCAGGAACTCCATGGCCCAGGGCTCGTTAAGGTCGGCCACGGGCGTCGAGATAAATGGGTAGGGCACCTGGGCCAGGGTTGCCGTGCCAAACAGCATGGCCAGGGTGAAAAGGATGAAACGTTTCATGGCAATAACCTCGTATTTCGCTTGATGCTGAGACTGTGATCTTCTTGTTAGCAGGGCTACCGGTTCAGGGGCAGCTCTTTTTTTTTAATGAAATAGTGAGTAATAGTTAATGTGTTCAGACCCGGAATCCCGGATAATCTTTTGGCAATTTTGCAGGTTGACCCGAAAGGCTGTTGATTTTGATGTTCTGGTAAACGGCTGTCTGCACAGGCGTTTTTCCGGGGTCAGCCAGTATATCCGGACACCCGGATGAATGACAGTGCCACCCGGCACCGGCAAAATGCAACCCAAGACAACCCTTATCAGCACACCGGCAGCAATGACCAGAGAACTCATCCTGTTGCGGCATGGCAAATCCGACTGGAGCCAGCCGTTGTCCGATTACAAGCGTCCGATCAAGAAACGCGGCTTTCGTGAAGCGGCCCGTATCGGCAGGTGGCTGGAAAGCCGTGAGCTGGTGCCCGACTCGATACTCAGTTCACCGGCCCAGCGCGCCCGCGAAACCGCAGAAACTGTGGCCGCTGAAACAGGCTTCGATACCGGCAGGATTGCCTGGAACGAGTCGGTGTACATGGCCGATGTCAGTGAACTGCTGGATGCCATCGCCGTGATTCAGGATGCTTGCCAGCGTCTGTTGGTGGTAGGGCACAACCCCGGTCTCGAAGACCTGCTGTTTTATCTCACCGAAAGTATCAATGTCCCCGATGATGGCAAGGTCCTGCCAACCGCTACCATCGCCGTCCTGAGCACGGAAAGTGACTGGGCTGACCTGGAGCATGCTTCATGCACGCTGCAGGTGATCGTGCGTGGGCGTTACCTGGAAGGCTGAAACACCGCCTCAATTCTGAGCACTTACCCGGCAACCAGTTTTCGGTCTGGTGGACCGTGTACATGAAAGCCCTACTGGAAGAGGTTTTCCAGGGCCTTCTTGAGCAGTTCCTCGCGGGGGTCACGGGCCTCTTCCTGTTGTTGCCGCTCCGCAGCCGGGTCGGTAGTTTCCTGTACCGGCGGGCTCTGCTGCTGGGTGGTCTGACCACCAGCGGCGCGCTCAAGCAGATTGGTCAGGCCGCGCTGAACCGCTGACTGAATGGCACTGACCATGATGGCCTGAATATCAGGCAAACAGGTCGGACTGGTGAACGTGCCGGTACAGGCAATCGGCAGGGAATAGCCGCCTATGTCGTAGGACTGTTCATCACTGGCTGGTGTTTCATCGACATTAGCAACCAGGTTGAAGTTGATGCTGTCGTTGGTCAGGTTGGCGAGTGTGCCGCGGCCGCTGACATCAAAGCCGGAAGAGTTAATCAGCAGGTCGTTGGTGGTCACCACGCCGTTCTGGATGTTGATGTTGGCCGAGAAGGCATCAAATGGCGTGCTTTCACCACGTGCTACGGTGCGTGCCCGCTGCTCACGGATCATGCTTTCCACCTGGCGCAGCACACCGCCCACATCCACGCCCTGCAGCACGCCATCCTCCAGATCCAGGGAGCCGTTGCCGTTCAGGTTGCGTTTGATTGTCGCGGTATCGGCACCGCGTCCGGTCAGGGCCAGCTGGATATTGCCGGTGCCGCTGACATAGGTGGCATCCATGAAGTCGCGCAGCAGGGGCGCCAGGTTGATGCCGGTCAGGGCGGTGTCAACACTGGCTACCGGTGTGTCGCTGCGGGCATCCAGGCGGATGTCGCCGTTGTAGGTGCCCTCGTAGAGCGAAGCTGTCATTGGTGCCAGGGCCAGTTCACCATCGGACGCATTGATGTCCAGGGTGACGTTTTGTAGTTTCAGGTTGCTGTAGGTCAGTTGTTCCACATGTACGTTACCCTTTATGTTCAGGCTGCGCAGGGTTTCCAGCGGCAGTTCCGTACTCGCTGCGGCGGCAGCCTGGGGTGAGTCAGTGGCGGGTGCCAGGTAGCGGTCCAGGTTGATGCCGGTAATGTCGAGGTCGACATCATAGGCCGGCGCTGTGTCCAGGCCGGCAAGGGTGACGTTTCCGGCCATGCGGGTGTCGTCCAGTATGGTGACCAGGTTGTTCAGCCTGAGGTTACTGGCAGAACCGCTGAAGGCGGAGTTAAACGCCACGTTCTGGAATACGCTGTTATCGGTGGTTGCCGGCAGTGCCAGATTGAGCTGCTGCATGAACCGGCGCAGGTTAAACGGTGGCAGATTGACCTGGCCGCTGAAACCGGGATCGTTTTGCAGGTTGCTGACCTGCACGTTACCGCTCAGGGCCAGGCCGAGCCCGGCCAGGCTGAAGGCATCAACGTTGAGTGAATCGTTATCCAGGTTGATGACTGCATTACTGTTCAGGCCCAGGGTAACCGGCGCATTGGGAATGCGCGGACCGGACAGCACCACGTCCAGGTTCATGGGGTTGATACCCAGGTTGCTGCGGCCACCGTCGATCACGATCTGCAGGCTAATCGATTGCACAACCTCCGCCAGGTCCGGTTGTTCGATGGCGTTGAGGACTTCCTGTAAATCGCGCCCGGTCAATGACAGCCGACCGTTCATGGTGCCGTTGGCAGTCTCGAAATTGCGCGCCTGTAAGTTGCCGTTCAGGGTGAAGCCCAGGAAACTGGCATCAAGACCGCTGATGTCGATGTTGCCGTTGGCCATGTTGATATCGAACGGGGCATTGACGGCAAAACGCCTGTTGCCGACACCGCGCAACTGGCGACCATAGGTGTTCAGGGCAGCGTCACGACCACCGGTGATCTGGCCGGCAATCTGCATCAGCAGGGGCAGGTCTGGACCGCTGGCATTGAGGCGTCCCTGCAGGACAGGGGTTTCCGTGTTGGCATTGCGCGCCGTGACATTGCCGGTGATGGTGGCACCCAGTGCCTGGATCTCAAGTTCAGGTACGGCAATATTGCCGGTTTGCAGGTTGGCATCAAACTCGGTGCGCACGAGGAAGCTCTGGTCCGGTGACTGCTGCAGTTCACGGCCATAACGGGCCAGTTCGGAATCGCGCCCACCCTGGAACTGGCCGGCCACTTCCAGCAGGCTCGGCAGGTCCGGACCGGAGGCATTGAGAGCGCCGACCAGCACCGGGTTGCCCGATTGCAGGTTGCTGGCCTGGACATTGCCGGTGATGGTGGCATCCAGTAATGCTGCATCCAGGTTCGTGATACTGACATTGCCCGCTGCGGGAGAGGCTTCCACCAGGCCGCTGAGGGCAAAGCTGCGGCTGCCCAGGGAGGTAATCTGGCGCACGAGTTCCTCGTTCTCCAGAATCCGGAACAGTACGGCCAGGTCATTACCGGCAGCAGCAAAATTGACCTGGTAGAGCGGTGCATTACCGGTGATATCACGGGCATTGATGTTGGCATTGACCTGGGCATCGAGCGCGTTGAAGGTGAAATCACGCAGGGTCATGGTGTCGCTGGCCAGGTCGACACTCACGGCAGTCCCCATGGCTATGTCTGCCGAGCCACCCGGAACGTTGGCGCCGCGCAGGGTGCCGCGCAGTGACAGTGGATTAAGGTCATAACGCTCGTTGTCCAGGTCATACAGGATGGTGCCGGTCAGGTTCAGGCTGGCGGCAAGGGCCGGTTGCGAGGCGCTGGCGTCCAGGCCCAGGGTCAGGGCCAGGGGCTCACCGTAGATGAGTTCGCCGGTGGCAGCGTTGAGGTTCTCGATGTCATAACGGACCCCGTTGAAGCGATCGTCATACACCAGGGCGGCATTGCTGATATCCACACCGCCAATCACCAGGTTGTTCAGGGCTGCACCGGAATCTGTTGTGCCGGTGCTGTCATCAGCCGGTGGCATGGCGGCATTCCAGTTGGCCCGACCGACGGCATCGGTTTCCAGGTACACCCGGGTACCGGTCAGGACAATGGTGTCGATTTCATATTCCTGGCTCAGCAGGGGGACCAGTTTGGCGCGCAGGGCGACGTGGTCGGCCTGCAGCAGTGGATTGTCACTGAAGCCTTCGGGATTGTGCACGACCACATCATCCAGGGTGACGCCCACCCACGGGTAGAACGACACGCCGATGTTGCCGTTGAAGTCCACATCCAGCCCGGTGCTTGCACGTATCCTGTCGGCAAGCCAGGGCTTGTGATCATTCGGGTCCAGATTCAGGATATAAATGAAGGCTACCAGTACGACGGTAAATACCAGAGTGACCAGGGAAGCGGTGATCTTGAAAAACGTTTTCATGGGGTGTGTTGAAACCATCCTGCGACTGAGAGTACCGGTGTCCTATTAGACCAGAACTCCCGTCAGGATGTTGCGAAGGGAAAATGAATATTTAGTCAGATTCGGGGCTGGTTCACACCGCGTTCAGTTCGACGGTAATGCCGTCCGGATCAACGAAACGCAAGCCACCAGGCAGTTCGGCGTTATCCAGAACGCTAGCACCGAGACTGGTCAGGGTGTCTGTGGCTTCGCTGCGGTCAAAAGCCGCAGTCTTGATGCCGAATGCCGTGATGCGGGTGTCCTTGCCATAGCCGTAGCCGATTTCACGCATGATCAGGCGGGTGTCGGAGCGGGGAAAATCGAACCAGGCCATGTCGCCCTGGCGGCCGCTTTCCTGGCCATAGAGAATGCGGTAGTAGCTCAGCGCCCGATCCAGGTCACTGACGTTGAAACTGCAGAACTTCAGGCCGTAGGGGGTGACCAGCCCGGTGTTGTGCGCCACTAGATCGTTGGGATGTGCCACGGTGACCAGGGTGTCCGGCGCAGGCAACAACTGGATCTCGATGCCGTCGGGGTCCTCGAACAGTCCGCCGAAACCGGTCGTGCCGGGAAATTCGCCCAGCCCGGCTGCGCTGACACGTTCGGCCAGGGTGTCCCAGATGGCATCGGTTTCACGACGGTAATTGTCCACGGAGGTACAGAAGTGACCGATATAGGTACCACGGCCGCCTGATGCACCGACGGCAACATAGCCAACCTCGCGGCCCGGGCCGAGTTCGCCCAGCAGCACAAAGTAGCGCAGGCCGCCACGGAATTCCTGGGCATAGAGCTGGGTGTTAAGCAGGCCCATGTAAAAGCGGGAAGTCGCTTCCACATCCTCGACAATGACATCCAGATGGTCCAGCCCCGGTGTGCTCAGGGGCAGGGGAGCACCGGCCTGGGCAAAGCTCCTGACCGGACCCAGCAGTGCGGCGCCACCAAGCGCACCAGCGACAGCGAGCAGACCTCGGCGTGATAAGTGGGCGAGAGTCTCTGGAAGTTGGCGTGATTGGCTCATGAAATTTCCCCTGTCAGATGGGCAGTCTTTTAAAAGGACTTTGATCAATCTTATGCTCCCCACCCGGTATTGCCAAGTACTGCGCGGGGTATTGCCGCGGCGCCTTTCGGTAGCAAAGGTTGGTCATCAGGTCAGGGTTTTCAATAGGCAAAAACAATAGTGTATATCTCCTATTACAATTAGACAGTTGCGTGGCCCGACTATATATTCTCAACCAAGTCGATAACAGTTGATCCTCGTAGGCATCGCGGTCCCACACGCGAATGTGTTCAGGCCGACCAGACTTCATGAAGTCACGGGCTTCACATGCACGTTTAGCAAAGCATCATCAACAACATAAATAATCAGGAGTGAATCATGTCTCTAGCAGGTACCAAAACAGAACAAAACCTCAAGGACGCTTTTGCCGGTGAGTCCCAGGCTAACCGTCGTTACCTGTACTTCGCTGCCAAGGCAGACGTGGAAGGCTACAACGACGTAGCAGCTGTATTCCGCTCCACCGCAGAAGGTGAAACCGGCCATGCCCATGGTCACCTGGAATATCTGGAAGAAGTCGGCGATCCGGCCACTGGCCTGCCCATCGGTGGCACCGCGGACAACCTGAAAGCCGCTGTTGCCGGTGAGACCCATGAGTACACCGACATGTACCCGGGCATGGCCAAGTCCGCCCGTGAAGAAGGCTTTGACGAAATCGCGGATTGGTTTGAAACCCTGGCCAAGGCCGAGCGCAGTCACGCCAATCGTTTCCAGAAAGCCTTGGACTCCCTGGACAGTTAACACGCTGCCAGCCGGGTGACAACTGTCGCCCGGTCAGATGCCCGGCTTCCTGTCTTCATCCTGCCATGTTTGTCACAGCGGGAATGACGTGCAGAAGCCGGCCATCTTCCCGAAATGTATGTCACTGACGCCAGGATCCGATCATGAGTGATGTTTCACCGACACCTGAAAGACCACGAGAAGGCAGTCTCGAGGCTCCTACCCGCCATCCGGTTGACTGGCAGTCCGAGTCTTTCTGGGAAGAAGCGTCGCTATACGATGAGCTCGAACGGGTTTATGACATTTGTCACGGCTGTCGTCGCTGCGTCAGTCTGTGCAATGCCTTTCCCACCCTGTTTGACCTGGTGGATGAATCCGAGACGATGGAGGTCGATGGGGTCGACAAGGCCGATTACCGGAAAGTCGTCGATCACTGTTATTTGTGTGACATGTGCTACATGAGCAAATGTCCCTACGTGCCGCCCCATGAATGGAATATCGATTTCCCGCATCTCATGTTACGGGCCAAGGCTGTCAACTTCAGGAAACATGGCGCCTCCTTACGGGACCGCACCCTGACCAGCACGGATGCGGTTGCCAGAATCGCCACCATTCCGCTGGTGGATGTGACCGTGAATGCCCTCAACGCCAATGGCGCTTTCCGCAAGGTGCTGGAAAACACACTGGGTGTGCATCATGCCGCCCCGGTCCCCACGTATCACCGCAACAATCTGCGCAAGCAGGTAGGGGCTTTCGCAAAAACCGTAACGCCAAAGCCTGTGGGACGCACTACCGGCAAGGTCGCTTTCTACGCCACCTGCTATGGCAACTACAACTCGCCGCATCTCGGCGAGGATTTCTACAAGGTGTACCAGCACAACGGCATCCAAATAGAACTGGTGCCGAAAGAAGCGTGCTGCGGCATGCCGAAACTGGAACTGGGAGACCTGGAATCCGTGCGTGAGCTGAAGGAAAAGAATATTCCCGTGCTGGCGAAACTGGTTGATGAGGGTTATGACCTCATTGCCCCGATTCCGTCCTGCGTACTGATGTACAAGCAGGAGCTGCCGCTGCTCTTCCCGGACGACGCCGATGTGCAGAAAGTGAAGCAGGCCTTTTTTGATCCCTTCGAATACCTGTTTCTGCGTCACAAGGAAGGCGACTTCAATACCGATTTCAAACAGGGCCTGGGCGACATCAGCTACCAGGTTGCCTGCCACCTTCGGGTACAGAATATCGGTCTGAAAACCCGCGACATCCTGAACCTGGTGCCGGATACAACCGTGGTGGCCCAGGAACGTTGCTCCGGTCACGATGGCACCTATGCCGTGAAAAAGGAGTCCTATGATGTTGCGGTCAAGATTGCCCGGCCTGTTGTCAGGAAGGTGGATCAGCAGGCCCCCGATCACTTTATCTCCGACTGCCCCATGGCGGCAACGCATATTGCAGCCCTGTCGGAGAAGGTTGAGAAGCCCGAACATCCCATGACGCTGTTGCGTTTGGCATACGGGCTGTAAATTCATTCATTCTCAGGAGTCCCCATGAGCAAACTCACCAGAAGCGATCTCTGGTCCCTGGAAGATTATGCCGTCCAGCGCACTGAATTCCGGGCCAAAGTACTTGCCCATAAAAAAAACCGCCAATTCCAGCTGGATCCCCATGCGCGCCTGTTGTTTGAAGATGCGCTGACCCTGAGATACCAGATCCAGGAAATGCTGCGCATCGAGAAGGTGTTCGAAGCCGCCGGTATCCAGGACGAACTGGATGCCTACAATCCGCTGATACCCGACGGCGATAACTGGAAAGCCACCTTCATGATCGAGTATGAACATGTGGATGAGCGGCGCCTGCGTTTGCAGGAACTGAAAAATGTCGAGGACCTGATCTGGATGCAGGTGGATGGTTTCGACAAGGTGTATGCCATTGCCGATGAAGACATGGATCGTGAAGATGATGTCAAAACCTCGAGCGTGCACTTCGTGCGCTTTCAGCTGACATCGGACATGGTCGCTGCTGCCAAGGCGGGGGCAACCCTGTTTGCTGGCTGTGACCTGGAAGGCTTCAGGATTGGACCTGTTGCACTGCCGGCCAACATCGCCGATTCCCTGCGCGCTGACCTGGCCTGATTCCCCATACGCTGAACCAAAATGCCGACCGCAGGCATTGCCGGGCAGCTATCAGAACGCGACACAAAACCGGGGGGTTATTTCTTCCGGTTTTGTGGTATTTTCTGAATCCCCATAACTATAACAACGATAAAACATCCTGATACCCAAGGAGTTCGCTTCCATGAATAAAATGGCCTCCCTCCTGGTTTTTGCTGCCTTCTTCCTGGCCGCCTGCTCCGAGCAGTCCGCGCCTGTCGTGACCAATGACAGTGAAACCGTCAATATTCCCGTCGATGACTCGATGATCTATATCACCAATGGCCGCATCATTGATGGCACTGGCAGTGTCATCGAGCAGGGCAGTGTGCTCATCGAGGACGGTCGTATCCTGGAAGTGGGGGCCAACGTGGTGGCGCCCCTAAATGCGATGGTCATTGATGCCGGCGGTAAAACCGTGATGCCGGGTTTCATTGAAGGGCACCGCCACATCGTGCGCGGCAACCCGGATGAATGGCTGGCCAACCAGGCAGCAGACAGCATGCAGGCCTTCCTGGAGGCCGGTTTTACGACGGTATTGTCAGCGATTGATGCCCCGCAGCTGCTGGAAGCCAGGCGTATGATTAATGCCGGAGAAATGGTCGGGCCGCGCCTGCTGGCCGGTTCATTTGTACCCATTAACTCCCTGCCGCCGGGCGAGCCCACGACAGATCCGGCGCGCACCGACGTTTCCCGTCCGCCCAATCGTCCCACCGAACCGGCAGGCAAGATTCCTGACGAAGTGGTGATCGGCGCTGTGCAGAGTGCGGCTGATGCCGGCTATGACTATACCAAGACTGTCGTGACAGTGACGCCCAACGGTCCTGAAGTGGAAAGCCTGACCCTGATGGTGGAGGAAACCCACCGTCTGGGCATGAAAGCCATTGTGCATGCCGTGGGCGTGATCGATACCATGGAGGTCATCAAGGCCAGGCCGGACCACCTTGTCCACACGCCCCATATCGGCCAGCTCTCCGAGGAGCAGGCCCAGGCGATAGCGGATACCGGCATTCCCATGGTGTCTTCACTGGGCACACTGGGCATTTTCTTTGACGAGGATAACCAACCCATCTTCCGCGATGGCTACCCCTACAGCTGGAATACCCTGCCGAGCGTCGGCCAGGGGCCGGTGAATGCCCGACTGCTGTGGAACGCCGGTGCGACATACGGGTTTGGTACCGATACCACCTTCCCGCCCCGTGAGACCCTGAAGCATGAGCTCAAAACCCTGTTCCTGGTGTTCTCGGAAGAGGACATCATCAAGATCATGACCGAGAATACGGCGAAGGCTGTGTTCCTGGAGGATGAAATCGGTTCGCTGGAACCGGGCAAGGCTGCTGATGTGGTCATCATTGATGGCAATCCGCTGGAGGACCTGTTTGACCTGCTCAATGTCGACCTGGTCATCAAGGGTGGGCAGATTGTTGTCAGTAAAATGTAACGCGCAGCCATAACCACACAACAGGGGAGCGGCGTATGCGCCTGAAGATGCTTGTCATGTTTCTGGTGACCCAGTGCGCCGTTGTCCCGTCATTGCGGGCACAGGATTTTACGGCCGCACCACCGCTGCCGGAATTTCCGCAAATCTATGAAACCACGGAATACCGTATTCGTGTCGACCTGGTCGCAGACGGCCTGTCGAACCCCTGGGCCATCGCCTTTTTGCCGGATGGCGACATGCTGGTCACCGAGCGGGCCGGACGCCTGCGACTGATCAGCAATGGCACACTGGATCCCTTGCCCGTCAATGGTACACCGCAGGTCAAAACCACCGTCCTGGGTGGTCTGCTGGATGTTGAACTGCATCCGGATTTTGCCCGCAACCGCACTGTCTACCTCAGTTATGCCAAGGGCCACGAAGATGGCAGCCGCAGTACCACGGCCATTGCCCGCGCCATGCTCAATGCCAACACCCTGGTTGGCCTGCAGGATATCTTCGTCGCGAATTCGTGGAGTGCTTCGCCAACCAACTTCGGCGGGCGCATGGCCTTCGGGCAGGACGGCAAACTTTATATGACCATTGGTGAGCGCCAGGAGGAATACCGGGCGCAGGACCTGATGGATCATGGCGGCAAGGTGATACGGCTAAATGATGATGGCAGCGTACCTGCCGATAATCCCTTTGCCGGTCGTGACGATGTCTTGCCCGAAATCTTTGCCTACGGTGTGCGCAGCCCCCAGGGGCTGGCCCTGAACCCTGCAACCGGGGAACTGTGGGAGAACGAACACGGACCGCTGGGCGGAGATGAAATCAACATCATCAGGGCCGGTGGCAATTATGGCTGGCCTCTGGTGACCTTCGGCCTGGATTATGACGGCGTGGCCATCAGTGACCAGACGTCTGCGCCCGGTCTGGAAGCGCCATTCATGTACTGGATTCCATCCATTGCCATATCCGGCATCAGTTTTTACCACGCCGATTTGTTTCCGCGCTGGCAGGGTAATGTCTTTGTGGGTGCCATGATCATGGGGCGTACTCCGCGTACCGGCCATGTCCAGCGCATCACGTTCAGTGATGAGGGCGTGCCCCTGGCACGGGAGCCGTTGCTGATGGATCTGCACCAGCGCATTCGTGACGTGCAGCCGGGTCCTGATGGCAGCCTTTATGTCCTGACGGACCATGATCCCGGAGCCATACTGCGTATTACGCCGGCGGACTGAATATCAAGGAGGAAAGTCGAAGGCCGGGATGAATGACTCGTTTGACCTGATGCAGAAACAGAAATTTCCGGCCGGCGAAATCATCATTGTTCAGGACAGGAAGCCAAACGGTGTCTATTTCCTGCCCAGGGCGCCGTCGAAGTGATCATGAATGGTGCCAAAATTACTGAAATCAGCCAGCTGGGAGCCATCTTTGGCGAAATCGCCTATTTCCTCAACAATGACAGTTCGGCCACAATTCGTTGCGCCACTGACTGCGAATTTTTTCATATCGAAGAGCCAAAACAGTTTTTCCGCAACAACTCGGGTGTCATCTTCAACATCACGCGCATCATGTGTTCGCGGGTGATCAACCTAAGCAAACAGGTCGCCATGCTGAAAGGACAGTCGGAACAGGCCGCGCCTTTGCAGGCCAGGGACCTGACGGCAGCAAAGGCTGCTGACCAGATCAGCAGTGATGACAAGAGTGAAGATAACGTCGTCTTTTAAGCGTGTTTGCCACAAGATTTGATGCCAGCCAGGCGGCGCTAGAGAGCGGTTGAGCGTTATCGGCTTTTGCGGTACAACTGGCCCCCCTGTTCAACACATCCATAATAAAAAGCACAGGAGTCAAACAATGCTTTCAGCAAAACACGCCCACTCACCGTATCGAATCTTCCTGCTGGCGCTTTGCCTGTGCGCCACGGTGGTCATGGCACAGGACGGCAATTTTATTCCGGCATCACCAGCGACCATGGTTGAACCGGTTTACCCGGAGGCTGCACTGAAGGATGACAAGGAAGGCCTTGTCGTAGTTGCCGCCATGATCGGCCCTGATGGTAAAGCCCGCGACAGTGCCGTGGTTGCAGCCCTGGGACCTGAGTCGCTTGAGGCGGCGGCCCTTGAGGCCATGAACAGCAGCACCTTTACCCCGGCAACGGTGGATGGAGAGGTTGTCGCCACTAAATTGTTGCACAAATTTGCGTTCAAAACCGGAGGCCGCAATACCGGTCCAAGCCGGCAGTTCGTGAACCGCTACCGTTTCTTTGACGGCAAGGTGCGTGAAGGCGATCAGGAAGCCACCCAGGAAGGCTACCAGCGACTGCTGGACCTTGGTGCCAGCAACCAGGCGGAGATCGCCCTGCTTCACATGGCCGGCTTTCTTTACCACCAGCAGGTTGGCACCGAGTTTGACCAGATCAGTCATCTCTCACGCGCCCTGGCATTGAATTCGCTTGTCAACACCGACAACACCATTTACCTGCAGCAGGATATGATCACGGCAGCACTGCGGGAGCTGTTCCGCCTGGAAGTGAAGAATGCCCAGTTTGGCGAAGCTGCAGCCACTTACAACATGATTCTCGACAATGATGATGAATTGGCTGGTTCCTATGAGGCAGCGTACAACGAAATCATGAAGCTCAAGGCAGGCGGTGATGCATACCCGGTGCCCGGCATGCTGGATGATGAAGGCCACTGGACGGTAAAACTGTTTCGCAACAATGTCGGCTTTGTCGATGTCGATGGCCGGATAGACGAGGTCAAACTCTGGTGTACTCGGGGCTTCGGCAAAATAGCGATCGAAAATGACCTGAACTACAGCATTCCCGAAACCTGGGGCGATTGCATCCTGCAGATCCTGGGTGAGCCGGGGTCAACATTTTCACTGGTGCAGTAGGCCAATTCACATCAAGCCCGTAAAACTACAACCATCAATGGGATTAAACACATGAACAGAACTTCTTTCCTTTCCGCGTACCCCTGGCCTGCCAGAACCATGTGGCAGGCACTCATTGTCAGCCTGGCACTTATCGCGGTAACTGCAGCGAGCGCGCAACCGTTCCGCCCGCAACCGGCTGAAGTGCCGGATGCTGTCGTCATGCCCCGGCCCACAGAGGCACAACTTGAACAGGCGCAGGCCTCCCTCGACAGTTTGATGGCCGGGCTCAGCCGGGCTGAGCGTGCGGTTTTTGAGGAGTATCCATACCTGTTGCAGGTCACGCCGCGACCGGCCCTGAATTCGGCCATCATTCCGGCGCTAAATCCGCGCTTTGAAGCCAAGCATGAAGCCAACAAGGCGCGTGCGGCACAGGGTAATGTCGATGTGTTGTTCATGGGGGATTCGATCACGGATTTCTGGCGTAACGAGACCGGTCGCTTTGCCGGCAAGCCGGTAATGGATGAGTACTGGAGTGACCTGGAAATTGCCAACTTCGGCATTGCAGGCGACACCACTGAGGGTGTGCTTTACCGCCTGGAAAATGGTGAAGGGGAAGGTTTCTCACCCAAGGCCATTATGCTCATGATTGGCACAAATAATACCCGCGCCAACATTGCCGGTGAAATCGCCGAGGGCATAGGCGCCGTGGTGTTGTCTTTGCAAAAGCATTTTCCGGACGCCAAAATCCTGTTGCTGGCAGTATTCCCGCGCAGCACGCCGGACAGCCCGTTCCGCCCGCAGATTGCCGAGATCAATGACATCATCAGCCGCCTGCATGATGGCGAAAAGGTATTCTACAAGGACATCGGGCAGCTCTTCCTGGCGCCGGACGGCAGCATCCCTGAAAGTATCATGAGTGATGGATTGCATCCCGGTGAAGCCGGATACCGGTTGTGGGCAGACGCCGTAGACGCCGATCTGCGCGCGTTAATGGATTGAATCCGGCGCAGCAAGGCGCGGTGAAAAGGCCCCAAAAAAGCCCTGTGAAGACGGGGCTTTTTTTTGCCTGGTTTTTGCCAGGCCTGACCTTAACGGCGACGCTGCTCTTCCACGTCAACGCTGATCACAGCCTCAATGCGGCGGTTGTTGGCACGACCGGTATCGGTGTTGTTGCTGTCAATCGGACGGCTTTCACCGTAACCCACGGTAGACACGCGATCACTGGCAATATCATGCTCGTTCACCAGTTCGTCACGCACCGCATTGGCACGACGCTCGGACAGGGCCTGGTTGTAGGCATCTGAACCGCGGTTGTCGGTATGACCTTCAATCACCACGTTGGTGTTGCTGTGGGTTTCCATGAATTCGGCGAAATCGGCGATTTCCCGGTCGTACTGCGGACGGATATCAGACTTGTCATATTCAAAATTGACGCGCAGTTCCTGGCGACGCTGGGCTGTTTCCAGAATCGGGCAACCGTTGTTGTCTACAGCCAGGGTGGCCGGGGTGTCCGGACAGTTGTCACGCGAATCCACCACGCCATCACGGTCGCTGTCGATTTCACAGCCGCGACGATCGACCTGGACGCCGGCAGGGTGTTGGCGCAGGCATCGGAAGAATCCGGTACGCCGTCACCGTCGCTGTCCATCATGGTCGGTGAAGTCGCAGCAGGACGCGCTGTCGACATGCTGTCGCGCTTGCCGAAGGCATAAGCCACGCCGACGGAAATCAGATTGTCGAAACCATGGATGTCTTCACCGTTGACGATCTTGTAGTCACCGCGAAGCATCCAGTGCTCATCGATACGACGTTTGATACCAAGTCCCAAATCGATGGTCTGTTCTTCCTCGTCAAAAGGATGCCTGACGTGTCGATATCCATGTTGCCAATGCCGAACCCCAGGTATGGTTGCCAGCCATTGAGCTGGTTGAAGTGGTAGTTCAGGCCAAGGCGTTAAAAATCCAGATCGCTGGAAATATTGGTCACCTAGGTGTCGGTATCCACTGAAAAATAGTCAGCAGCAACTGACCAGCGTTCGGAAATTGGGATTTCACCACCGATGACAAAAAAGATATCGTCATCAACGTTATGTTTGGTGTCGGGAAAGAATCCAACGCCACCAATATAGATGTTGCCGGTGTTTTCAATCTCCTGGGCCTGCAATGCGGATGCACCAAACAGGGCTGAGGCAATCAGGGTTGTGTTTAAAAACACAGAACGGAGTTTTATGTTTCTTCCTTTAAAGTAGTAAATGACAGGTCATCGGACGCGCATCGTAGGCGTATTGCATCAAATTACAATAAAAATACTCCCGTAAAGCCTAACAGGTTCAACCTTCTCAAACTCAACACCAATTCACAATTCGTCCTGCCGGAAAGTCGTTAAGTTGAAAACTTTACCAGCGAACGTAAATTTCCCCGTCGCGGTTGACCACCCAGGGCTCGCCATCCGGTCCTACCGAGATCTGGCGTGCACTGCCGCGCACCCGGGTCCAGCCATAGTCATCCCAGCGATAGATGCCATACCCGCCTTCGCGGCGGTCAGAACCGATCACCCAGACAGAGCCATCGGCACCGACACCGATATCCTTGGCGAGCCCGGGGAGTTCCTCCCAGTAGCCGTTGATCAAGCGGAAAATATCGTCATCGTGATTGACGATCCAGGGAATGCCGTACGGATCGACATCAATGCGCACGCCGGTCCCGTGGACCCTCTGCCAGCCAAAGCCGGTGTAGCGGAAAACTTCATAGCCACCCTGGCACTCGGTTGTGCCGAGCGCCCACACGGAACCATCGGCGCCGATGCCGATGTCGTTGGCACGGCCCGGAATGCGGCGCCAGCCGAGGGCGGTCAGGCGCCAGATTTCTTGGTTGCTGTTGATGACCCAGGGATAGCCATCGGGGTCCACGTCGAGCCGGATACCCGAGCCAGGCACTTCCAGCCAGCCGTCAGGTTCCAGCACCCACAAGCCGAAGTCCACATCGCCGCCATCACCGAAAAACTCAAAGCCGGCATTGTTATAGACCGAACCGCCCAGCACCCAGACACTGCCATCGGCACCAACACCGATATCCTGTGCATCGCCTGGGACCCGCAGCCAGTCTGACCAGGCCGGGTTGGTGGGCAGGAAAGGCAACCCGGGCCGGTAATCCGTGTTAACCCCATAGCTGTCGACAAGAAAGCGGTCCGTGCTGGACTGGCGCAGTTCCACCCACCAGGACTCCCGGCCCAGGCGCAGCTCGGGAATGATCAGGTAATCGCCATCGAACCAGGGGGTATTGATATCAATGTCGGCAAACACTCGGCGCGACCAGGTCAGTTCAAAAACCGGCGGAAACGTGTCCGATTGCAGTACCAGTTCCAGTGACCAGGTTTCACCACCATCGTCGACTACCGGCAGGGTCAGCAGGCCCTGGCGGAATTCCGGGTGGTTGGCATAGGATGTCGCCGCGGCAAACAGCAGCAGTATGGCTAACGCAAATGATTTCATGGCCCCGTCCTGTTCTTGTCGTTTTTGGCTAAAGGTTGACGGGTAGCTTAGGGGGGTGAGTCTGAACCGGGCGTTAACCGTTACCGGCCATGGCCGCGTCGTTCATGTCGTATTCATGCAGTCCCCGCCCGAGGGGCGGGTATGGGGAGAAGGGACAGCGAATTAGGATCAAAGGAAATTGTTGGGCCAGATCATGGTGCGCCACATGTGTGCTGATGGCGAATCGTCAAAACCCAGTCCGGCCTCCGGCTGCCGGAACGCGCGGGCGATCAGATCGTCAAAATCTTCAATGGCTAAGGGTTCATCCAGGTCATCAAAAAAATAAATGTCATACATCGTGACGTAGCGGGAGGTCATGTACCACTCGTGCTGCATGGCGTAGGCAGCATCGCGCCGGATGTATTCCGGTGGTTCGTAATCGGCACCAAAGAGCTGCAGGTACAGCTCGGGATACTCATAGCCCACGGCCGGATCCGGGGTGTAGCGCAAGGCCTGGTGGTATTTCACGGCCCAGGCCACTTCTTCATCGACGTAAGGAGCGATCAGCTGGGCTGCCCAGTAGCCGTGATCGGTGCGGATCAGGCAGGCATTGGTGATGTCATGGAGCAGGCATGCCAGCACGACCTTGTCATCATGTCCGTCATCCCTGGCACGGCGGGCGGACTCCAGCAGATGCTTTTGGGTGGACGGGTTCATGCGCAGGTTAAAAAAGTCCTGCAGTCGAGGTTTGTCAGGCATGCGTGGCAGCGCCGGGTTGTCGCCCATCATCAGCACATGGTCGTCATCGACTTTCGCCATCATCTCGGCGCGGTAATCGGGCAGATCGGTACCGACGGTGCCAACGGGCTGGGGCACAATCAGGCGTTCGCGGCCGGCCTGTGGCCAGGGTTTGTTGTTGCTCATAGTGCTGTCCTGACGGTTATTGCGGTAATTCTCAAGCGGGGTTTGGCCGAACCAGGCCAGCCAGGCAGTATTGTACCAATGCCGGGTTTGAACCGGGGTCAGCCCAGGCCGCGTTTGACCCGCATGGTGAAATCCTGCCACTCCTGGATCAGTCCGTCCGCAACCAGGAACAATCCCACGCCTTCCCATTCCAGGTGGCGCGCGTCATTGTCCGAGTGATAGATATCGATGCGGTGGTTGAAGACAACCGGGCCGCGGGCAAAGGTTTCCAGCACCTCGTAGGTGATGGCACTGGCACTGTCTATCCAGGATTGCATCATTTCTGTAATGGCCTGGTAGCCCGTGACGGGCGGTGTGTTCTGGGACTGCCGGTAAACACATTGTGCCGACATCGTGGCACACACCTGGCCAAGATCCATGGCTTCCCAGGCTTGGCAAAAGCGGTCGACGAGGGCGATGTTGTCTTTCTCGGCAGCGGACAGATTGTCACCGATGCTGTTTTCTTGGGCTCCCGCGGGTGAGGCCAGCCATGCGGCCAGCAAGCCGCTGCCTGAGGCGGTCAAGATGTCCCGGCGTCTGGTCATGGCCTCAATCCGCCACGGGATGCTGGTCAAAATGTCTGCCGGCTTCGAGCCAGCCCATGCGGCGCCAGCGCTCGATCGAGGCCGGCGCATTGCAGGTGCCGTCATTGGGCTGGGCGATGGAATTGTCTTCCTTGATGACGAAACACATGGCCCCGGCCTGGCGGCCATCCTGCAGCGGACTCATCACCACGCGCACCTGTTCCCCTTTGGTAAAGGTATTGCCGGTGACGCCCTGGCGGATGGCATGGATAGGGGCCGCGCCTTCAAAGCTCCAGGTCTGCAATTCGCCGTTTGCATCCGGGGCCTCGATATAGAGCCAGCTGTGCGGGCTGTTGAAATGCCAGTCAGTGACACGGCCTTCCACCAGCATTTGCTGTTTCAGGTCAAACATGGCGAAGGAATGATGGGCCATGGCCTGGGCGATGAACAGCGTGGGTACAGTCATGGCTGCCAGGGCGAGCGCTTTGAAGGGACGGGTCATTGGCAATCTTCCTTTTCCGGCCGGTACTCAGTTGTTGTCAAAAATCGGGTCGAAGGACTGGCCGGGCAGGTCCGGAAATTCCGAAGAGCCGCGGGGGTCCTTGTATTGCGGATCGCCCGGCAGGTAGAACTGGGTGGAGCCGTCTTCGGCCTTGTAGGAGTTACTGCTGGTGGTGCACTCCCAGTTGCGGATTCTGACGCCAATGTCTTTCAGCGCTGGTTGCACATCATGGGTGTATACCGCCGACAGGGATTTGACCAGGGCCACAGGGTCATAAAAGGTCACCTGGGTGACCAGCTGGCGACTGCCGTCTGCATGCGTGACCTGCTGCCAGGTTTCCACGAGCTCAAAGCGGTTGCTGGTCAGCGGCATGCCGCGCAGGTAGTCCGCCGGATTGATCCACTTGGTCCAGATGATGAGCTTGTCGTCATCCCAGAAACCGATACTGTCACCGGCGGCCAGGTGCTTGGCATCGATGTTGACATGTTCGGCATTGATATAGATGCGCCGGGTCTCGTTCATCATGTCGTTCATCATCCAGCTCTGGTCAGGCATGTGCACGAATTCTTTCAGGTAGGGTTCCCACAGCCAGCGCGGCATGCCCGGGTATTCGCAGTTGGTGAGTCGGTCATAGAGCTGTTCGCCATACTGTGCCATCTCGGCGCGGCGCTGACGAAACTGCGCTTCATAGGGCGGGGTCAGGACACCGGTTTTTACCGTGCCTCCCGGAGTGATTGCGGACATGAGCGTGCCGTCTTCGATGAACAGTCCGGGCATGGTGTTGTTGCCGCTGGTCCACAGCCCGGGCCATTGCGGCAGCGAGCTGAGGGTGTGCCGGGTTCCCCCGTTGGCGGCATCAAGCAGAAAGCGGTAATGCGCCTCTGCTGAGGCAAACTCTTGTGGCGGCGGAACGACTTCCGGCATGGTCTGCACTTCCTGCGCGGCAATGCCCTGGTTGCTGTCCTGGGCCAAGGCAGGACTGCTGATCAGGAGTGTCAGCAAAAGCGCGGTTCTGGTGTTAGTGATGTATGGCATGGCGAATTTCGTTACCCGGGTGATATTAATACCGGAAGCGGGTCAGATTGTGATAGGCCGCTTCGAGGGTTTTTGGCCGCAGGCGCTCGTAATAGGCCCAGTCGGCGTACTCCTCCAGCTGAATCTGCTCCTGCATCTGCGCCAGGCTCAGGCCATCGGCCAAGGCGGCCTGGACGGCAGTCTCCAGGTCGCGCAGAAACTGGACCGGTTCAGCGACTTCCGCTTTTGTGAAAAAGGCACCATGGCCACCGGCGAAGGTATCGAAATCCAGCGCCAGCACCGCTTCATAGGACCGAATCCACTCCGCCAGCGGCGTGCCGTCAAGCGGGCCACAGGCACTGGGCAGGGAATGAATGTCATCACGCACAAGGGCATCGGCAATCATGTCGGTGGCAAACACCACTCGTTCATCGGGAAACAGCACCACGGTCATGTCGTCACCGTGGTTCTTGCCCGGATGCATCAGCTCGATGGTCTTACCACCCAGCGTCAGGGTCATGCGCTGTGAATAAGTGATATCCGGTGCCACGATATCCACCTGCAGTTCTGCTGGCGGCACGATGCCGTCGCCGTCCAGGTCGATCTGGTCAAACCAGCCGGGAAACATGCCGCAGATGCCGGGGTCGGCGTTGGTGGGTATCTCTATTTCAGCGCGATCCACCATGCCGTTGTCGTTGCGGTCGATCATGTCACCAGGCATGTGGGGATAGCGGCCATCCATGTTTGCCAGCATGCGTTCATGGCCGATGATGGTAGCGGTATCGGCAAACACCGCACCGCCGGCGGCATGGTCAAAATGGCTGTGACTGTATATCAGGTAACGCACGGGAACATCGAAGCGATCAGCCAGCTCGGCTTTCAGCCAGGTGGCAAATTCCACGTTGAGCGGATCGGCGAGAATAATGCCGTCATTGGTGACTAGGAAAATGCTGTGCCAGGCCCCGCTGGTGGCGCGATACAGGTCACCGGTGATGGGAATGATGGCGTTGCGGGTGGGAAAAGTCGGCGTCTGGTCATCCTGCGCCGCCAGCGGCAGGGTGATGAAACAGTATGCGGCCGCTAGGGCAGCAGGACGAAGCGAGAGCATGGTGATTTTCCGTGTTGTTCTTGTTGTTAAATGTGCTTCAGGCGAATGTATCACTTCCCGATGGAAGTGCAAGGTGGTGCTGGTTTCAACTGCCTGGGCCGTTCTTCTCGGGACTCAAGCCCGTCCTGAACAGCCAGGGCAGGGTAAATGAATTGTGACAGATAGTTGGAGGGGCTGTAGCCTCGAAGAATCCCTGCCTGAATCGCAATCCGGGTCATGACCCTGAAATCCTTGTGCTGGTATGTATACTGGCGACTGCTTTATCATCGGTGGCAGTTCACCGATTACACCGGGAGGGGATATGAAACACACACGCTTGAAATTGATTGGTGCCGGCCTGTTGCTGGCCGTTTTGCCGTGGTCCGGGGGGATGGCGGCAGAGAGTGCGCCGCAACGTGCCAGCGGGCTGCACATCGATCCGGTCGGCCAGGGGCCTTTTTACTACGATACCGCTGAAGGCATGGATATCCGTGTACGCGTGGTAGCCCGCGGCCTGGATCATCCGTGGGGCATCACCTGGCTGCCGGATGGCAGCGCCCTAGTAACGGAAAAGAATTCCGGCACCATTCGTCGCATTGTCGATGACATGTTGCTTGAGGAGCGCGTGCAGGGCGCACCGCAGGGTGCGCTGGTCAGTCGCTATAAAGGGCTGCTGGATATCCTGGTGCATCCTGACTTTGCCAACGAGCCCTATATCTACATGAGTTACAACAAGGATCTGGGGGATGGCAAGGAAGCGATTGCCATAGCCCGCGGGCGTTGGGATGGGCGCAATATTCGTAACACGGAAGACATTTTCGTCGGTGAAGATGGCACCACCAATGGGGTGCGCATGGTGTTCGGGGCGGATGACATGCTGTACTTTGGTGTGTATGTCACCACCGACAATCCGGAGCCGAATTTTCACACCGGAATTCAGAAAGGCAAGGTCCTGCGCCTGACGCCGGAGGGTGATATTCCGCGCGACAATCCCTTCGTCGGACGTGACGGCTTCCTGCCGGAGATCTATTCCTATGGCCATCGCACGCCGACTGGCCTGACGCTGAACCGCCTGACGGGTGAACTCTGGGAAACTGAAATGGGGCCCAACGGCGGCGATGAAGTGAATCGCCTGCAGCGCGGCGGCAATTACGGCTGGCCGCTGGTGAGCCTCGGCCGTTCCTACAGCGGCGCCTGGCAGAGTGAGCGTTTCCAGATGGAAGGCACCCTCAATCCCATCGCGTTCTGGATGCCGGGTATTTCGCCGTCCAGCCTGGTCTTCTATGACGGCGATGAATTTCCGTTCTGGACCGGTGATCTCTTTGTGGCCGGCATGCAGGTTGGCCAGATTCCCGGTACGGGACATTTACAGCGCATCAAGTTCAACGCTGACGGTGAAGAGATTCGCCGCGAGAGTCTGCTGTCCGATCTGCGCCAGCGCATTCGTGATGTGTCCATGGGGCCGGACGGCCGGCTCTGGCTGCTGACCGACGAGGATGATGGTCTTGTCCTGCGGATTGAGTCCATCGATTAACAACCCGAATCAAAGCAACATCATTCGCGGCTAAAGCCGCTCCTACGGAAGAACAAGTAATTCTGCAGGAGCGGCTTTAGCCGCGAATCCTTTTACCGGTCTAAAAAAAGGCCCTCCTTGTGGGAGGGCCCGAGCGGTGCGTCTGAGGATCCCTCAGAAGGAGGGCCAGGAAGGCTGTTCCGCAGGGATTTGAGTGGGATAGAAACGAAAAAGCCTCCGGAGTCTGGCCCTCGGAGGCTTTTGAAATTCGTATTCTGTTAAAAAAAGAAAACTAGGTCAGGAAAACTCTCCTCGGACGGCGGTAACCACCACGCGGGTCACACGCACAGCCACCTGCTTCACCATTAGGCGGCGATGGGCGCACAGGTGCTGGGGCATGCGTGACAGTGACGCCATGATCCAGGTAATTGTGCTGGTGAAGAGGTTCACTGTTTTCTCGTTAAAAATATTCGAAAAGGGTTGCCAGTTCTAAGGGCGCGTAATGTGCTCCTCGATGATTTTCAAGTCAAACGCGTTGCAGGAGTTTTTGCAAAAAAACAAAAAATATTTTCCATGAATTAATTTTTCTTAAAAAAAATAAAAAAGCCTCATAGTGAGGCCTTTTGTGACAGAAAATATTTTACTGCGGCGGTTTGCGTGTGCGCGGATCAACTTCGCCAAGTTCCGGGTACCACAGCGCGCTGTTATCAAAAGATTCGTTGTAGACCCAACGCTCCTTAAACAGCCATTTGCCGTTTTCCCGCACCAGCACATCCTTGTAGTGGCCCATGTACAGCAACCGGACTTCGCCATGAGGATTGTCGTTGGTCATGGCGAACCAGTAGGCCGTGGAATTGGCTGTGTCACCGTCGACATCAATCACATGGTTGATGATCTGATGGCGGGTACGGGCACGCTTGGTCGCGCCTTCCGGAATTTCCTGGTAGCGGGCGCCGCCAAAACCGGACATGGCAGCATATACCTCCTCCTTGCCGTGTTCATCACCAAAGACCCAGACAAGGCGGCCGTCTTCGTGCCAGGTCTCCATCACGGTATCGATATCACCGGCATCGACGGCGACCATGTACTTGTTGGACAGGTTTTCTATTTCGGCGCGATCGTTGGCGTAATCTGCCAGTGTCGGCAAGGCCAGTGCTGACAGGAACATGAGCACTGCAGTCTTGATCATGAATTTCATGGTTTTCCCCTTTGGATATGTTGTCGTTGTTTTACTGTAGTGTGGTTCAGATCTGCCAGTGCCGGCGCAGGTATTCCTCCCGGCTCAGGCTGTTGACGTAATCCCGTGTCCGGTTGCTGTCCAACGGCGCCTGCCAGGGTGTGCCGGTGCCATCGAAGCTGACATAGGCCATGCCATCATGGACGCTGCGCTGTGCAGGGAGCAGTTGCGCGGTGGTTTCCACGTCGGTCGTACCGAGTACGCGAAAGGGCAAGCCACTGGCCAGGGTGCCGGCACCGGCCAGCCACTGGCGGCGGTTAAGTATCAGGGTACTGTTGCTCATGCCTGCCTCCTGCCGGTGTACGGCGGCAGTGGTGTGTCAGCGAAAGGCAGCTCATTGCTGCCATACCAGCGCGCATGCACCTGAGGGGTGTTGCGGAAGGGTAGGTAGACGCGGGCCAGTTCATGCATTTCCTGGGCATCGACAATAACCAGCTCGGTGCGCATGTCGGCAAAGTTGCTGGCAGTGCCGATCAGGTAGCCATCACCTTCCGGGGCATCGGCACGCCTGGGAATGAAAGTCACTTCCTGCAGGCTGTGTACATCGCCTACAAAGTATTTGCGCCATTCGCCTGTTTCCATGTCGTAGCGGAAATAGGTGTTCACGGCGCGGTTGTTGCCGGCCCGTTCGCGGTCGAAAGGCTGGGACGGATCCGCCATGCCGGAATACACATAGCGATACGGCAGGCTGTTGAAGCGGTCATCGATCCGGACCAGGTCGACGATGTCTGTCGGGTCCATGATCTGTTCGGTATAGCTGTCACCGGTTGCGGCCATGTCAAAGGTCAGGCGGCGAATGGTGTGACGTGCCGCCACCGGATCCCAGGGGCCGCCATCGAGCTGCGGGAAGAACGGGAACGGATTGCCATCACTGATGGGGGCATCGACGATCACCTTGTCGCCTTCATCGAAAGCATTGGTGGTATGCATCACGACACTGGTTGGGCCTCTGAACCAGCGCACATCGGAGCCATCGCCATCGCGTGGCACAAAGCCCCAGTAAGTGGGGGCGTTGCGGTCAAAAGCCCAGTGCAGGTGCCCATCGCGCAGACGCTCCATACTGGTGACGTAGCCGTAGACCGGAAAGATGAAATACTTCTGCGTCAGCACCATGTCATGCAGTGTGCTGACGTACGGGACTTTCACCTTCACTTCGCTTTTGACGTTGCCATCGGGAGAGATGGTGTAGATCCACAGATCATCAGTGCACAGGCCGGTGGCTTCATAGCCGTAGCAGATCAGGTCGCCACTGACCGGATCGATCTTGGGATGGGCGCTGAAGGTTTGTGCCTTGTACTGGCCGTTGAAATCCCAGGGGCCGAGCGTTTCCAGCGTGTTGGGGTCGATCTCGTAGGGGTGGGCGTCCTCTTTCAAGGCAAAGAGTTTGCCGCCAAAGGCCAGCGGCGAGGTGTTGGCGACTGTGGCCAGGTAAGGCCGGTCGAGATCGCGCACGGACGGGTCATGGGTAAACGGGTTGCGATACACGCCGTAGAGCTGCTTGCGCGCGGCCAGGTTGTTGCGAAAACGCGGTGTCTGCACCCAGCGAGCACGAAAGTCCACCACGCCATCCTTGATGCGGAAGCTGCTGATGTAGCCGTCGGTGGAAAAGGGCGAGTCGTCGGGACGGGATGGCGGATAGAACCACTCGCCACCGACACGGATAAAGGCGCCGTTCAGGTCCGGTGGAATGGTGCCCTCGACCTCGCAGTCATAGATCTCTGCTTCGAAACGCTGGGGAGACATGAAACCGGCCGGTGCCGGACCGTTGGTAAAATCAACCATGCTGTTGTTCCTGCTTTGTAATCGTTGTTATGCTGAAACCTGTGTTCAAGCTTAAGATACGGGCTCGCCTTCTGTCCAATAGTTACACCGACCAGAAAGACCGATAGAGACAGGTCCGCCAGCGCGGCCTGAAAATAACAATAATAATGTCTGCACCTGATGCAGCGACTAGCAAGGGGGAATCCATGCGCCATACCATCATTTACGTATTCTCGTTTTTCACCATGTTGGTCTCCGGTGTCGCGACAGCACAGCCTGTGGGCTGTAATCGCGACTGCCTGCAGGTCTTTGCGGACAATTACCGCGCCGCCTACCTGGCCCACGATGCCGGACGTGTGGTCATCGACGACAATGTCCGTTTCAGCGAAAACTTTGTGGAAATGGCGTTTCCCGACGGCACCTGGCACACGGTATCCGAGGAACTGGGTCCGCCCCTGACGCTGCTTGATACGCAAACCAGCCAGATCGGCATTTATACCGTCATCATGCAGAACGACATCCCGGGATTTCTGGCCGTGCGCCTGAAAGTGGAAGGCATGGAAATCACCGAGATCGAGCATGTCATTTCCACCCGGCGCAATCTCAGCAGTCCCCCCACCCCCATCGGCGACCATGAAGGCTACCGGCACGATCCGGTGATCACGGCCGGTGTTTCGCGTGAAGACAGACTGCCCCGCGAACGTCTCGTTGAGCATGGGCGAGGCTATTTTTCGACCCTGGAGCGCAACAACGGCGAGATTCGCGGCACCTGTTTCACGTCCGATGCCATTCGTCGTGAAAACGGCATGCTGTTCGAGGATATCGAGGGCGGTTTCCGCTCTGGCCGTTACTTCTTCAACAACGAAGTGCGTAACTGGCCGATATTGGTGGATGAAGAGCTCGGCATAGTGATGTTCCGCGGCTTCATCGATCACAAGGGCGTGCTCGATGAATACACGCTCACCGATGGTACCCCAGCGCGCAGCATCTTTCGGGAACCGCAGACCTGGGGATTCCTGGAAAGCTTTGCCATCCGGGAAGACTGTATTGCCTCGGTCGTGGCGGATTTCGTGCAGTCGCCCTACAAGATGAGCTCACCCTGGAATCCGCGCTGAGCACGGGTTCGACACCACAATAACAACCATAAAAACCGGGGGGCGCCATGCAGCTGATCCTGACTGAAAACCGCAAGCTGCGTTTTTTCACCTTCACCATGCTGTACCTGGCCCAGGGTTTCCCCTTCGGGCTGGTGAACACGGCCTTGCCGGCTTACCTGGCCGAAGCGGGAGAAAGCCCGGCGGTGATTGCCTCATTCATTGCCGTGGCCAACCTGCCCTGGAGCTTCAAGCTGCTGGCCGGGCCGTTCATGGATCGCTGGACGTTCCTGGCCATGGGTCGCCGCCGTCCCTGGGTCATCTTTGCGCAGTCGTGTCTGGTGCTGACGGGACTGGCCTTCCTCTTTTTTCCGGATGGCCTGGATAACGTCGCCCTGCTGTCAGGCCTGTGTTTTACACTCAACGTGTTTGGCGCCAGCCAGGATGTGGCGGTGGATGGAATGGCCATCGATGTGCTGCCGAAAGAGGAACATGGGCGTGCCAATGCCTTCATGGCCTTTGGCCAGGTTGCTGGCATTTCAATCAGTACTGCCGTGGCGGCCTTTGTGGTGATCAACTACGGCATGCCGGGCATCGCCATTTTGCTGGCCATCGCGTTCGGTCTGATCCTGTCCGTGGCGGTCATGGTGCGCGAACGCCCGGGCGAAAAAATCCTGCCCTGGACACCCGGTGAGGCGACGCAGCGCTCACTGGACCTGAAACCTGAGAACTGGAAGGACATCATCGTGGACCTCTTCAGGGTGATGTTCCTGCCGGCCAGTCTGTTCATCTTCGGGGCGGCTTTCATTTTCCGCTTTGCCTACGGTGTCTGGATTTCACTGGTGCCGATTGTCGTGGTGCAGGACCTGGGCCTAGAGAGCACGCAGTATTCATCTTTCATATCCGCCACCGGCTTCATCGCCGCCATGGCCGGACTTGCGCTCGGTCTTGTTATCGACAGCAAGGGCGTGAAGTTTTTCTATGCACTGGTGCTGGGGCTGTACGGTGTATTGTGTGTCTTCATCGGCCTAACACAGGGCTTGTGGTCGACTCCCGGTTACCTGGTCACGGTGGGAATACTGCAGGCATTCATTTACCAGGGAGGCTTCATCAGCTTCATCGCCAGTTGCATGAAACTGTGCTGGCAGAAGGTCTCGGCGACCCAGTTCGCCATCTACATGGCCGGTGCCAACATCGGATTATCCATGGGTGCCGGCGCCTATGCTGCGGTCTCAGCGAGCTTGACCGCCAGCCAGATTTTCCTGGTGCTTGGCCTGGTGTTCTTTATTGGCGTGCTGGTGGTGTGGCTGACAGATTTCGGACGCCATGATGCGCGCCTGAACCTGCTGGATGCTTCTGGTACGACCAGCGACTTTGCGCCGCACGCCTGATCAGTCCCTGTTGCTGGCGATATTCGCGGTGAGCATGGCCTGCATGGCCTCCTTGACCGGCATGTCCAGGTATTCACACTGTGACTCCGGTAAGTACACCAGGTAACCGCCCCTCTGGTAGCTCATCGGCAGGTACACCTAGGGTATCTTGTCGTCCTTATCGACATCATCGCGGTTACCGCAGCCGGCCAAGGTGGTGTCATCGGCTGTCACAAACCCAATCAGGCGCATGCTATTGAAGTCCGGGGCGACGAGCTTTTGCAGGTCTTCGCGGTCGGATCCCGCCAGAAAGGAAATCAGGGCACAAATACGGCTGCAGATCTGCTTGACCAGCGGCCGCCTGTTGAGCAGTTTTTCAAAGGCCTTGAAGACCAGATTGACGGCACAGATGTTGACCAGCACCCCGACCAGCAGCGTGAACATCAAGACAAAGATCACTCCCATGCCGTTGAAATACCAGCTATCCGGCAGGAACAGTTACAGGGGGGCGCGTAAAACCTGTTCGGCGGTGGCAAACAGCCACCAGATAAAGGTGATGGTCAGCAGGATCGGCACTATGACGAACAGGCCGCTAGCGAACAGGCGGGAAATGGTTTGCATCATGGGGTAATGACAGCTCAGTAGAAAATGTTGGCGCACTATATCAAATGCCTGCGAGGAGCAGGTCAAGTTGTCAGCCGGGAAGGTTCTGCTAAACTCGTCATCCCCTGATATCACAGCAAACTGCCCGGGAACCTGACATGTTACGAGTCTTCTCCAGTACCGTCGTATTGACGACACTTTTTCTGGTGGCCTGTACTGACAACAGCGCCGAGGTGAACACGGCGGCTCCGGCTGAACCAGCTGCCGCCATGCCTGCCGCAGCGGCGGTTGCCGACGAGATCGCAGCGGCAGCGGAAGCCGAGGCGGAAGAGTTCCAGTTCCAGGCTGGCCGTTTCGCCGATATCCGTGTCCTGCGCTACCAGATACCGGGTTGGGAAGGGCTTTCCCTGCAACAGAAAAAACTGCTGTATTTCCTCTCCCAGGCCGGTATGGCCGGGCGTGACATCCTGTGGGACCAGAACTACAAGCACAATCTGCGCATCCGCAAGGTCATCGAGCAGATTGTCAGCCATTATCCGGGTGATCGCAGCACAGAGGATTTCGCCGCCTTCATGACCTGGGCCAGGCAGGTCTGGTTTGCCAATGGCATTCATCACCACTATTCCAACGACAAGTTCACGCCACGGTTCTCGTCCGCGTATTTTGCCGAACTGGTGGATGCCAGTGCCGCGGCAGGCAGCATGCCTTTGGACGGCCTGGACGATCTTGAGGCGCTGATCGGCCTGCTGACCCCGGTGATTTTCGATCCGGCCGTGGATGCGAAAAAGGTCAATACCGCGCCCGGCGTGGACCCGATTGCCGATTCCGCCGTGAATTTCTACGTCGGTCTGACGGCGGATGAAGTGACAGCCTTTTACGATGACAAGACGGACGCTGACCCGGTGCGCCCGGTGTCCTGGGGTCTGAATTCGCAGCTGGTGAAAACCGATGACGGCGAGATCATCGAGCGTGTCTGGAAAGTCGGCGGCATGTACAGCGACGCCATTGAGCAGATCGTTTACTGGCTGGAGCAGGCGATCGCGGTAGCGGAAACACCTGAACAGCAACGTTCACTCGAGCTGCTGGTGCAGTATTACCGCAGCGGCGACCTGGCGGATTTTGACGCCTTCAACATCGCCTGGGTGGCCGACACGGCAGCCGCCATTGATGTCATCAACGGTTTCATCGAGGTCTACAACGATCCGTTGGGCTATCGCGGCTCCTTTGAATCGGTGGTCGCGTTCCGGGATGAGGTAACCACCCAGCGCATCGCGACCATTGGTCAATACGCCCAGCGTTTTGAGGACCAGTCGCCCATCATGGATGCCCACAAGAAAGCCGATGTGAAAGGCATTTCCGGCAAGGCCATCACCGTGGTTTCGGAAACTGGGGATGCCTCGCCGTCGACGCCTATAGGCATCAACCTGCCAAATTCAGCCTGGATACGCGCAGATTACGGCTCCAAGTCCGTGGCCCTGTCCAATATCACCGACGCCTATGATTCCTCGGAGTCGGGCGCACTGGAAGAGTTTGCCTGGTCGGCAGAAGAGGTGGCACGCAGCAAGCAATACGGTGTGCTGTCGAGCCACCTGCGCACTGACATGCATGAAGTCATAGGCCATGCTTCCGGCAAACTCAATGAAGGCATAGGCACGCCGCGGGAAACCCTCAAGCAGTATGCCAGTGCCATGGAAGAAGGCCGTGCCGACCTGGTGGGCCTGTACTACATCATGGATCCCTTTCTGGTGGAAATCGGCGTCATGCCGAATCTTGATGTCGGCAGGGCCGGCTATGATGCCTATATCCGCAACGGCCTCATGACCCAGCTGCAGCGCATCGAGCCGGGCAAGAACATCGAGGAAGCCCACATGCGCAACCGCCAGGAAATCGCCCAGTGGGTGTACGAAAAAGGACAGGCGGATAATGTTATCGAGCGCCTGGAGCGTGACGGCAAGACCTATTTCCGCATCAACGATTACGAACGTTTGCGTGAATTGTTCGGGGAGCTGCTGCGTGAGCATCAGCGCATCAAGTCTGAAGGCGACTTTGCGGCCGCGCAGTACCTGATTGAAACCTATGGCACCCAGGTTGACCGCGAACTTCACGAGGAAGTGCTGGCCCGTTATACCGAACTGGATGTGGCACCCTACAGTGGATTCATCAATCCAAAACTGGTTCCTGTGATCGAAAACGGTGAGATTACCGATGTGCAGGTGACGTACCCGGACGACTTTGTGGCCCAAATGCTGGAGTATGGCGAGGAATACGCGCTGCTGCCGGTGGTGAATTAAAGCAATATGTCATGCTGGTGAAGTAAGCGCGTGGCAAGACCATTCTGAAGCAAGGGGGTAAAGAATGGATATCATCAAGGGGACGGGTGCAGACAGCCCGATGTACATCAGGAACTGCTGGTACGTGGCAGCCTGGTGTCATGAAATCGGTGTGCACGAGATGTATGCCATCACCATAACCAACAAGCCGGTGCTGATCTACCGCAAGGAAGACGGCACACTGACCGCCATGGCTGACCAGTGCTGTCATCGCCACATGCCCCTGTCAGAAGGGCAGCTGGAAGGCGATGACGTGCGCTGCATGTACCACGGCCTGAAATTCAATGCCGCCGGCCGCTGCATCGAAGTGCCGACCATGCGCCTGACTGGCGATGATGTGCCGGCACAGTTTGTTGTCCCCACCTATCCGGTTGCTGAACGGCATGACTGGGTCTGGGTGTGGTTAGGGGATCCCGAACTGGCGGATGAGGCGCTCATTCCCCCGACCACGGGTCCCGATGATCCCGACTGGTTCATGCACAATGGCCACCTGGACTACGCCGCCAACTACCTGCTCATCAACGACAACCTGTCCGATCTCGGCCATATCGCCTACACCCATAAGCATTCCTTTGCCGGCGGCCGCAGCGATGCCTATTTCAACCAACCGCGGGTGCAGAAGCTGGACCGGGGTGTGCGCATCACCCGCTGGAACACCAATGCCCCGCGCCGGGTTTACCAGAAAAGCGAGGCCGAATTTTTTGATCAGTTTATGACCTACGACTTCCTCGTGCCCGGTGTACTGATGATGTACCAGGGCATGTATCCGGCCGGCAGCGCCGAAGCCTGTGAATTTGGCCAGGTGCATGAGGACATGGAGCCGGATACGGCCGCCTTCACCTCGCAGGCGGTAACCCCAATGACCGACGGCACATCGCGCTATTTCTTTGCCTGGGGGCCGCGCATGATGGAGCACAGGGAAAACCCGCAGATTGTCGAAGGCATGTGGGCGCTGGCGCAGAAAGCCTTCATGGAGGACAAGCTCACCATTGAGGCACAGCAGTTGAATGTGAACCTGCAGACCGGCGCGCCGATGGTGTCCATCACGGATGATCGCGGGCCGATGATGTTCCGCAAGGTGGTGGATGCACTGATCCAGGCTGAAACGCCGCAGAATGGATAAAAAACAGGCGGTGCAAACAAAGAGGAAATGAACGTGCAGGGCTCACGTCCTGGCTAACGGCAAAATATACTGCACCACCACTTTCGGGCTGACTTGGTGCCCGGGGGTGTCATGACAAGGGGAATGCCATGCATATGTCACACAGCAATATCCGCTTTGCCAGCAAACTGCTGGCCTGTGGCGTGGCCGCGGCCACGCTGTGCCTGCCGCTCATGGCTGCCGACTCCAGTGCTGACAACGAAAGCCAGCCGGCCCCGCGTAACCCTGACGGCAGCATCCTGATCAGTGGTGAAACGGGTGATTTTGTCGGCATCTGGGTTCCCGATTACCGCGAGCGCGGCCCGCGCTTCAACTTTGACGAGGTCAAGATGAAGCCCTGGGCGCAGGGTCTGTACGAGGATCGCCAGACCCATGACCTGGAACCCCATGCCCGCTGCAAGGCATCCGGTGGCGTGCGTCAGCTGCTGACGCCTTATGGCGTGGAAATTGTCGATATTCCAGCGCTGCAGCGCCTCTACATATTCGATATTGGCGGCCCGCACACCTGGCGTGAAATCTACATGGACGGCCGCTCCCATCCGGTTGACCCGGAACCGAACAACTACGGACATTCTATAGGCTGGTGGGAAGACGACACCCTGGTCATTGATTCCGTGGGATACAATACCGAATTCTGGTTTGAGCGCCGCGGGCTGCCGCACACGGAAACGGCCCACGTTATCGAGTATTACACCCGCACAGACCGCGACAACATGGAATACCGGTTTGTGATGGAAGACCCGGCCACGTATGAGACTCCGGTGGAAGGTTCCGTCCACCTGACCTGGCATGGTGACGAGGAGCTTTTCGAGTACCTTTGCCAGCAGTCCAATTATGCCCCGGACCTTATGGTAAACCAGGAAGGGCAGGCTATTGGTCGCACCAGTCCGATCGTGCCCTAGACCTCTGAAAACGCTCAAAAAGTGCTGTTTTCAAAAGATTTTCCTGTTTTTTTGCACAATCGAATAAAATTTGTTCCCTATTAATGGGTACTATATAGAACATTGAAACACACCAGGCTCAGGCTTTTGGCAACGGTGCCTGAACTGAAGCTCAGAAAGACCCGTATGACGGGTATCAAGGGGAATTATCGACAATGCAGAAGCAGTCCATTCTGAATCCCGCCAATGGCAAATCCAGGGCGCTGACCGGCTTCAAATTGCTGGCGGGTGCCGCTATTGCCTGTGCCATACAGGCTGCCTCCGCCCAGGAATCGGAGGAGGTAGGCAAGCTCCTGGACCAGTATTGCACCAAGTGCCATAACTTTGACGATTATGCCGGTGGTATTGATCTGGAAGGCATTGGCGGCCACAACATTGGCCAGTTCCCCGAAATGGGCGAACAGGTTATCCGTCGTCTGCGTGCTGGCCTGATGCCGCCCAAGGGTGAAGAACGCCCGGATTATGAAGTCGTCCAGAGGATGGCTGCCCAACTGGCGGATGCCATTGACGAACATGCGGCTAAGGAGCCAGTGCATCTGCCTGCGCCCGGCCTTCATCGCCTCAATCGGACCGAATACACCAACGCCATCCGCGACCTGCTGGCACTGAATATCGATGCCACGCGTTTCCTGCCGCCGGATGACTCCAGCCACGGTTTTGACAACATGGCCGGTACCCTGACCACGTCGCCTGCCCTGATGGAAGCCTACCTGACCGCAGCCGGCAACATTGCCCGCCTGGCAGTGGGTACTGAAACCGCGCCGACCCTGGCCGTGTTTGATGTGCCTGTGGATACTTCCCAGACCGCTCATATCGAAGGCCTGCCTTTCGGGACCCGCGGCGGCATGCTGATCGAACACGAATTTCCCGCTGACGGTGAGTACGTCTTTACCGTCAAGGGCATGACCGGTTACTTTACCCGCGTCCTGGGTAATGTCAGGGGCGAGAAGCTGGAAGTCACCATCGATGGTGAGCGCGTCTACCTATATGACTGGGATTCCGAAATCGGCAACCAGGAAGGTAATGGCGGCCGCACGCCGGCGATTCCGATCAAGGCCGGCTTCCATAAAGTCGGTGTGACTTTCCTGGCGACCAGCGACCTGCCGGATACCGGCCTGAATAAGTCGTTCCAGCGCACCATGAATTCACCAGGCTCCATTGCGGGTTACACGTTCTATCCGCACGTGGGCCAGGTCTTTATTGAAGGCCCCTACAATGGCACCCCGGCCACTGAGAAACAGAGCCGTGACCAGATTTTCGAGTGCTACCCGCAGAGTGTGAGCCAGGAAGCCAACTGTGCACGCCAGATTATCTCCACGCTGCTGACCAAGGCCTATCGCCGTCCGTCCACAGAGTCGGATGTCGATAAAATCATGGACTTCTTCTATGTCGGTCGCGAAGAGGGCGGTAGCTTTGACTACGGTGTCGAAGGTGCCATCCAGCGCATCCTGGCCGACCCGGAATTCATCTATCGTTCCGAAATCGAGCCGGCCGGTGTTGAACCGGGCCAGCCTTACATCATCGGCGACCTGGAACTGGCTTCCCGCCTGTCGTTCTTCCTGTGGAGCAGTATTCCTGACCAGGAACTCATCGACCTGGCGACCCAGCAGAAGCTGCACGAGCCGGAATTTCTCGAGGCCCAAGTCCAGCGCATGATCGCTGATCCGCGTGCCGACCAATTCATTACCAACTTTACCGGCCAGTGGCTGAACGTGCGCGGCATGGCGGCCAGCGAACCGGTGGTAGATCTGTTCCCGGACTTTGACAGCACGCTGCGCGAAGCCTTCCGCAAGGAAATTGAACTGTTCTTTGCCAGCGTCATTCAGGAAGACCGTAGCATCACCGACATGCTGACGGCTGACTACACGTTCGTGAACGAGCGCCTGGCCAAGCACTATGGTATTCCGGATGTGTATGGAGAGCAGTTCCGTCGTGTCGAGCTGGGACCTGAATTGGATATGCGTCGCGGCCTGTTGGGTAAAGGTGCGCTGCTGACCATCACTTCCGATGCCGCCCGCACCTCACCGATCAAACGCGGCAAATGGTTCCTAGAAACCTTCCTGGATGTCAGTCCGCCTGACCCGCCCCCCGGAGTGGAAACCGATCTCACCGAGAAAGAAGGTGCGGCACCCACCACGCTGCGTGCCCGTCTTGAAGCGCACCGTGCCAACCCTACCTGTGCTGGTTGCCACATGCTTTTCGAGCCGATGGGTATTGCCATGGAAAACTTCGATGCCGTCGGACGCTGGCGCCAAAAAGACAATGGCATTCCGGTTGACCCGACCGGCGTGACCAACGACGAGATTCCGCTCAATGGCATTGAAAGCCTGCGCGAGTTTACCGTGCTGAAACAAGACCTGTTTGCCCAGGTGGTTACCGAAAAACTGCTTACCTACGCCATGGGTCGTGGTATTGAAATCGAGGATATGCCCCTGCTGCGCGCTGTTGCAGAAAAGGCTGCCGAGGACGATTACAAATTTTCTTCCCTGGTTATGGGGGTCGTGCAAAGCCCGGCCTTTACCATGAACCAGAAATCCGCCGAAAGCGAGGATGTAGCCAATGTTGATTACTAAGAAGCATATTTCACGACGCCAGCTCCTGCGGGGCACAGGCGTAGCGATGAGCATGCCCTTGCTGGATGCCATGATTCCAGCGGCCACTGCGCAATCTGAAACGGCCGCCGTCCCGCCCCAGCGTTTCTTCGGTGGTTTCGTACCGCATGGTGTCGCACCCGGTTACTGGGTGCCTGAAAAGGAAGGCGCCCTGCCTGCCGAACTGCCGTTCGTCTGGAAACCGCTTGAGCCTTATCGTGAACACCTGAACATCCTGACTGGCCTGCATGCCACGTCCAGTGAGCCGCCTCCCGGTGAAACCGGTGCCGACCACTGGGTAGCTGCCGCCTTTCTGGGTGCTGAAAAGCCCAAGAAGACTGCCGGTGCCGACGTATTTGCCGGTCACACCATTGACCAGATCATAGCCGAGAAAATCGGCCAGGGCACACTGCTGCCCTCCATGGAAATCTCCCTGGAAGACCCCGGTTCCGGTTCCAGTAACTGTGGCGAAGGTTACAGCTGTGTGTACACCAACACCATCGCCTGGGCCTCACCCACCACGCCTCTGCCGATGGAACTGAATCCGCAGGTCGTGTTTGAACGCATGTTCGGCAGCGGCTCCTCACCGGAACAGCGTGCTGCCCGTCGTGAGCGCAACCAGAGTATTCTCGATTCCATCACTGGCAAGATTGCCGACATGCGCAAGGAAATCAGCGAACCTGACCGGGCGCGCCTGGACAGCTTTACTGAGAACGTGCGTGAGATTGAGCGTCGCCTGCAGATCGCAGCCAGCGCTACCACCTCTGCGCCGGAAAGCTTCGATATTCCGCCGGGTATTCCCCAGTCTTTTGATGAGCATGCCAAGCTGATGTTCGACCTGCTGGCCCTGGCCTGGCAGGCAGATATTTCCCGTGTCAGCACCATGCTGTTTGCCCGTGACTTAACCGGTCGTGTCTATCCCGAATCCGATGCCCCGACCCTGGGCTTCCACGGTGGTTCACACCACGGTGAAGATCCCGGTCGTATCAACGAGTTCTCGAAGATCAACCAGTATCACGTCAAGATGCTGGCCTACTTCATCGACAAGTTGAAGAACACCGATGACGGCGACGGCAGCCTGCTGGATCACTCTCTGGTGCTGTACGGCAGCAACATGGGTAATCCGAACCAGCATCTGCACTATGATGTGCCGCATGTCCTGCTCGGTGGCAACAACGGTCGCCTAAAAGGCGGACGTCATCTTGCCTACCCGACCAAGTCGGTGCCAACGGGCAACCTGTTGCTGAGTATCCTCGACCAGTTCGATATCCATCGCGACGGTTTCGGTGACAGCACCGGGCGTCTCGAAAAACTGGTCTAGACGTTCACGCCATCGTGTGACCCAGCCCATGCCGGTAACCATCCAGAGGTTTAGTCCTGACATGAAAACCGTCATGTTAGCGAGTCTGGTTATTGCCGGCGGCTTGTTTGCTGGTGCGGCATTCGCCCAGGCTGACTTGGCTGATGCGGCCATGCAGCGTCAAAGAGAAACCGTTTCCCGTCTTATTGCCCAAGGGGCAGATCTCGATGCGCGCCAGAATGATGGTGCGACCGCGCTGCACTGGGCGGTGTATTACGGCGACACCGACATGGTCCAGGCACTGCTGGACGCCGGCGCCACACCTGATCTTGCCAATCGCAACGGCTCCACGCCGCTATGGCTGGCCGCCAGCCGCGGCGAAGCCAGGGTCATCTCGGCCCTCCTGGCCGCCGGAGCCGATGCCAATGAATTACTGCCGCTTGGCCGCCGCCCGCTGATGCTGGCTGCCCGTTCCGGCGTGGTGGATGCGGTCAATGTGCTGCTGGATGCCGGTGCTGCCCCGAATGCGGCCGAAACCGAACGCGGCACCACGGCACTGATGCAGGCTGCCGACCAGGGCCATGCCGATGTGCTGTCGGTCCTGATTGCCCGCGGCGCCAATATCGAAGCCAGGTCTGCCCCGGTCCTGCGTGGCGAACGTACCGCAGCCCTGGGCAAGGCCGGCGATCCGCGCGAATCGGTGCGGCGCCAGGTGCAGGCTATTCTGTGTGAGCAGGGACCGCCCAGTCTGGATGTGCTCAATGCCGCGGCTGACAATGAATCCAAAGATGAAGTCGTTGCCAGTGCCTTCACGGCACGCAATGTTTGCGGCTGTGAACAGAATGCCATTGGTATCTGCCAGGGCCGTCGCGGTGGCAATGCTTCCGCTGACCGCAATGCCGTCAAGGAGCCCGATGGCGGCGAACTGACCCCGCTGGTTTATGCCGCTCGCTCCGGTGCCATCGAGGCCGCACAGGTGTTGCTGGATGCCGGCGCTGATGTCAATCGCGCCACCCGCTATGGCTGGACACCCTTGTTGGCTGCGACCCAGAACCGAAATTATGAGATGGGCAAGTTCCTGATTGCCCATGGTGCCAATGTAAACCTGGCCAACCAGGGCGGCTGGTCCAATCTGTACCTGGCCACTGACAATCGTAACGTGGAAGGCGGAGACTATCCGACCCGCGCGCCGGACATGGACCACCTGGACTACATTCGCCTGCTGCTTGAGGCTGGCGCGGATGTGGATGGCCGTCTCATCGAAAGCACGGAAACCCGCACTGTCTTTACCAACCAGTGGCTTGATGAAAATGGCGCAACCGCTTTCCTGCGCGCCTCACAATCCGGCGATGTTCCCCTGATGGAACTGCTGCTGGAATACGGAGCTGACCCTCATATCAACACCGTGCTCGGTGTGACGCCGCTGATGGTTGCCGCCGGTATTGGTTGGGTAGAGGGGGTGACCAGCGAATGGTCCACCGCACAAACCATAGCCGCTGTGAAACTCCTGCTGGATCTTGGCATTGATCCGAATCACCAGGCTGACACCGGACGCACTGCGCTGCATGGTGCCGGCCATAAAGGCTCTACTGAAGTGGCAAGAATGCTGGTGGCCGCTGGCGGCCGTCTGGATGTGCGTGATTTCGGCAATACCGATAACCGTGGCAGCCCGGAACTGGCTGCCCATACCTGGCTGCCGATTGATTATGCCGACGGACTGGTCCGTGTGGGTGTGCAGTCTGCCATTCCTCACCCTGAAACGGCCGACGCCATGCGTAACATGATGCTGGAACAGGGGCTTGATACACCGCCGGTGGGAAGAACGCTGGAATCCATTTGTATCGTGGAAGTGTGTTCGCCGGATTACAACCCGGTGGAAATCAACTGACCGACACCAGCGGTCACCCGGACTTACCTGAGAAGTTAAAGATGCTGTACCGGTACTGCCGGTACTTGAACTGAATGAACTATTGAATTGAATGAAAAGAATTGATATGCCCATGAACAACAAGTTACTGAAATCTGTCGCCCTGGCAGCCGTGATCTCTGCAAGCCCATTCGCTTTCGCCCAGAGCGGCATGGTGGATGCGGCCATGCAGGGCAATGCCGAGCTGGTGCGTGAGCTCATCAACAGCGGTGCCAACGTCAATGCCGCGCAGGCTGACGGTGCCACGGCACTGCAGTGGGCTGCTTACAACAGCGATGAGGAACTGGCGAAATTCCTGCTGGACCACGGTGCCGATCCCAACATGGGCAACCGCAATGGTTCCACCCCGTTGTGGCTCGCTGCCCGCCGCGGTGACACTGACATGATTGAAGTCCTGCTGGCCGGCGGTGCCGATGCCAACGAGGAACTGCCGCTGGGCCGTCGCCCACTCATGCTGGCAGCCCGTTCCGGTGTGGTTGAGGCGGTTGCAGCCTTGTTGGATGCCGGGGCCGACCCCAATGCGGCAGAAGCCGAACGCGGCACGACAGCCCTGATGCAGGCTGCGGACCAGGGTCATGCCGATGTCGCTAAGGTATTGATCGAGCATGGCGCCGATGTGGCGGCCACGTCCGCCCCGGTCATGCGTGATGGTCGCTCGGCCGCACTGGGCAACTCTGATGACCCGCGCCTGAATGTGCGTCGCCAGACTATTGTTGTCCTGTGTGAGCAGTCCGAGCCAGACGTGTCGCTTCTTCAGGATCTTGTTGTGCGTGGAACAACAGGCGAGGTGATCGACCCGGCACTGGTGAATCTGGTGGAAAACGACAGGATGAGCCAGGCGGATATCTGTGGTACCTTCGAGCGTGCCGGCCTCGGTTTTGCCGTGGTTTCCGGACAACCCGGGCGGTTTGATGATTTCAACCGTGGCCCGCGTGAACCCGATGGCGGTGAGCTGACCCCGCTAGTGTATGCCGCCCGTACCGGTGCTATTGAGGTCGCGCGGGTATTGCTGGAAGAAGGTGGTGATGTCAATCAGACCACCCGTTACGGCTGGACGCCCCTGTTGGCAGCCACCCAG
>Ga0181568_10000282_pt1 | contig 44540 bp, 42 predicted proteins | sample 101ome_20_FD_133758 | JGI IMG/M metagenome (GOLD analysis project Ga0181568, IMG submission 133758) | Coastal salt marsh microbial communities from the Groves Creek Marsh, Skidaway Island, Georgia - 101404AT metaG (megahit assembly) | ecosystem: Environmental > Aquatic > Marine > Intertidal...
CTTAAAAGCCTGGCAACGACCTACTCTCCCATACCTTAAGGCAAAGTACCATCGGCGCAGAAAGGCTTGACTTCCGAGTTCGAAATGGATCGGGTATTACCCTTTCGCAATAATTACCAGGCACTGAGTAATTACTTTTTTTAAATATATTTGTAAAGCAAATAAATTCTATTAAAAACAATAAAATTAATGAAAAATTATTTAAAAAACATTTAAATTATGAAATTTAGCATCATTACCACAACTTTTAATTCAATCAAAACTATAGAAAAATGCGTTAAATCTTTAAAATTTCAAAATTATAATAATATAGAGTTAATATGGATTGATAATGACTCTTCGGACGGAACTTATGAGTATTTAAAAGATAATACAACTAAAAATACAAATTTAATTAAAGTAAAAGATAAAAAAATTGTTGAAGCTTGGAATTTAGGAATAAACCAGAGCAAAGGGGATGTGATTTGTTTTTTAAATTCGGATGACCAATACTTTTCTCAAAATACAATCGAAAAAGTAGCGAAATTATTTTTGGATAATAATATAAATACTGTTTACTCTGATATAATTTATATAAAAAAAAATAATATGATTATTAGAAATTGGATTTCAGATAAAGAAAATGATGATATTAAAGATCAAAGTTACTTTAAAAAAAAAATGAATTATGGATGGATGCCGGCACATCCAGGCTTTTTTGTAAAAAAAAATTTAATAGAAATAATTGGTAAATTTAATGAGGAATACAAAATATCCTTTGATTATGATTTCATGGTTAGATGTTTAAAAAATGACAATATAAAAGCAAAATATTTAAACTTGAAAACAGTAAAAATGTTAATTGGAGGTAATAGTAATAAATTATCAAATATTGTATTGAAAATGAGAGAAGATTTAAAAATTATAAAAAATAATAAAATTGGTAATTTGCATACTTTAATATTAAAAAATATATCTAAATTATCGCAATTTGTGATTTAATATTTTGAAAATTTAGCATTATTTTGTTTGGTGGATAATCGATGGTAAATCCAATTGTAAGTTTTTTTTAAACCTTCACTTAAAGAATATTTTGGAGACCAATTTAATTTTGTCTGAATTAAGGTATTATCGCTAGATCTTCCTCTAACGCCTTTTGGTTTCGATAAATCATATTTTCTCTGCACTTTGTATTCAGCAATTTTTTCTATAATGTCTATTAATTGATTAATTGATACTTGCTCCTCGCTTCCAACATTAAATACATTTGTAAAATTTGATTCAAATATTTTCATAGTTCCTTCAACGCAATCATCAATATATAAAAAACTTCTTGTTTGCTCTCCATCACCCCAAACATCAATTTGATTTTTACCATTCAACTTCGACTCTATAATTTTTCTACATAAGGCTGCAGGTGCTTTCTCTCTACCGCCGTCAAATGTACCTTCGGGACCATAAACATTGTGAAAACGTGCTAATCTAACTTCTAAGCCATAATCTTCATTAAAATGCCTGCACATTCTTTCGCTAAATAATTTTTCCCAACCATATCCATCTTCCGGCATTGCGGGATATGCATCTTCCTCTTTAAGACCATCAACAAAATTTTTTTTTTGCTTATCAGCGTTGTATACACATGCTGAAGAAGAAAATAAAAATTTTTTAACTTTATTTTTTAAACTAGCTCGCAGTAAATTAGTATTTATCAAAACTGACAACATGCATTCTGCTTTATTGCTTTCAATAAAACCCATCCCCCCCATATTACATGCCAAATTAATTACATAATCTACATTTTCTGTAACCATAATACAGTTTTTCAAATCTTTAAGGTCTAGAGACATATTTTGATTTTTATTTGATACCTGGAACCAGTCTTCTTTTTTTTTTATATCTGCGCAAACAACTTCGTGACCATCTTTTTCTAAATATTTAGCAAAATGACCACCTATAAACCCACCAGCGCCTGCTATTAGAAATTTCATATTTTTTGAATAGAATATCTTAATATACAATATAATGCCCTGAAAGCATCCTTTAAACCTATTTTTTTTCCCTCTTCATAAGATCTTCCATTATAAGAAATTGGTACTTCAAAAAATCTTAATTTAAGTTTTGCTAACTTTATTGTCAATTCTGGTTCAATTCCAAATGAGTTTTCATATAAAGTGATTTTATCTATATGCTTTTTTTTAAAAACTTTATAACCAGTTTCCATATCTGTCATGTTTAAATTAGTAAAGATATTACATATAAAAGTTAATATTTTATTAGCCAGATAATGCCAAAAAAAATGAATCCTCAAATACTTTTGCCCTCCTAAAAATCTAGATCCATACACAACATCTGCATTAGCATCATTGAATGGCTCTAATAATTTTTTAAAATCATCAGGATTATATTCTAAGTCTGCATCTTGTATTAGAATCAGACCATCTTCGACTTCTGCAAAACCAGTTCTTAGGGCATGTCCTTTACCTAGGTTAGTATCATGATAAAGAATTTTGATATTTTTAATATCTTTAAAATTACTTAATAAATCTTTCGTTCCATCTTTAGAGCAATCATCTACAACTATTATATTTTTTTCTACTGGTTCAGCCAATAAAACTTTTTTCAATACAGTTTCAATTGTATTTTTTTCATTATAACAAGGTATGATTACATTTAATTTATAATTCATAAATTACTTATAAATTTTTTTTTTGAGGTATCAACAATTTAAATTATTTTAAACATTCTAGAAAATCATGTTTACCAAAATTAAACCAACTATAATTTTTTTTGCCTGAAAAAAAAGGATTTCTTGTTGCGTGATTAGAGCTAAATTTACCATGTAAGATTTTACATTTTTTTTTAAAAGAATTATTTACAACAATATTGATGTTTTTAACTTCTCTAGTAACTAAAATTTTAATTTTTTTACCCTTTAAAATTTGAAGAAACTCCTTATTCAGCGACATAAAATTTTCTTTAATGTTGACTAATCTTAACCATTCATTGGCATAGTTTAAATGATTATTATTTTCCCAATAATGTGATCTGTGCGAAAATAATATTTTTTCTTTTTCTGTAAAATTATTGTCTTTTTTAAGCTTATTTATTTTTTTTATAAAATCATACCCATTGGCATGTTTTGTTAAGTAACTATCTTTATAAAAGCTTGAAAACAGTGTGGGCGCAGAATAAATACAAAATCCAACTAAAGCCACTCCGAAAACAAAAGTTTGAAAATAAAATATATGTTTTAAAATTTTTTTAATTTCAATATTTGCCAAACAAACAAACATTTGTAACAAAAAAAATAAAAACAAGAACCATCTAGTGCTAATATTTCCTGTAAATACTACAGAGAAAAATATTATGAATAAAAAAATAATAAATTCTCTATTGTAAAAATTTTTAATTAACAAGAAATTATAAAATTGAATTCCAAAAATTTTTCCTATGTTAGGTAAGCTTAAAAAAATTGATCCCCCTTGCCCATAATGAGGAATAATAAAAAGAAATGGTAGTGCAACTAGATTAATGAAATTTAAATCTACATCATAATTTTTTAAAAACTCTGCAGTTAAGTTTAAATAACTAGAATTGGTGCCAAAAATTTGTCCCGTAAATGGTGGTAAAATGTCTGAATGAAAAAATATATTTTTGAATAATATAGATCCAAAAAAAATTAAAAATAATGGAAAGCATAAAAGTCCAATTCTTATAAAATTTTGATTATTTTTATAAACTAAAAATAATATTGCAATAATAACAGAATATAAAAAACTTACTTTAAATGATAAAATTATCATTAAAGAGGATATAATTAATATATAATCCAAAGTTTTATTTTTTTTCTCATTATAAATTTTAAAAAATATTAAAGCTAATACAAAAGATGGTAATATATAAATTTTTTGTGCAAAAATCATTGGAAGTAAAATTGGTGATGAAACTATAGTGAGAATTATAAAACTAGTATTTTTATTGTTCTTAAAAAATTCATAAAAAAAATAAATAATTAGTAATAAACTAAAAAAATTTAAATAAGATCCAAAATTTTCATTAAACAATGTTAATCCAATAAAATTATAAATTTCTGTAAAACCACTTACCAGAAAATCAGGATGGATAAGGTATGATGTCTTAAGCCATTCTATAGAATTGTATCTTAAAATATATGCACCAAAAGAACTATGGTAGCTCAAAGAGTCACCATCACTTAGGGGAAGTGATGAAATGATAAAATAAATTAATATAAAAAAAAATATAACTTTAATGTTAATATCAATTTTCTTTTTGACCAAAAAAAAATTTAATTTTTTTAAATTCTTTATATTTAAAATAAAAAATATGAAAAAGGTAAAATAAATAAAAGTTTTTAAAAATGTGATATTAAAAAAAATTAAATAATTAATAAGCGAGACATAACTGCCAAATATAACAAAATTTAATAAATAAAAATTTATTAAATTTAATTCTAATGATTTGTATCGAACTATAATGTTTGTTATAGAATAAATACCAAAAATAAAATTCAGAAAAACAAAAAAATTAAGTGGAAAAATTAAAATTTCTAAATCGAAAAAATTAGTCATTAATTTTAGAATTAAGAAAATTGGTTTGATAAAATATAATTATTAAAGCCAAAATATAAAAATAACTATTCCAGCTAGCAAAAATCGATCCTGTTGTTTTAATAGGCCAAAAAAATAAAAATAATAAACATATGCTAATAATTAAATTTTTATCTTCAAAAGATTGTTTTGAATATAGTAATATTTTTTTTAAGATTTTAAATAAAAAAAATAAAAACAAAATAAATCCACTAATGCCCAGTTCAGACAATATTTCAAAATAAAAATTGTGCGGATGTGTTGCGCATCTCGAGTTGACAGATTTAGATGGAATATTTTTAGTGTATTCTTTTTTGCATTCATATCTAAAAGTTCTTAGTCCGGAACCTAATAATGGATTTTTTTTAAATATTTCTATCGCTGTTAAAAAATGAGCTCCCCATTGAGTATCAAAAAAAGTATAATCTTGATGATAAATTATTTTTAATCTTTTAGAATTATCGGGTATAAACATAACCGCTAATAAAATAATAGAAAATATCGTTACATTAGAAAGAATTTTTATTTTTAGATTTTTAATTCTAAAAAAAACGTATAAAAACATCGCTAAAACTGTCATAATACTTGCTGATCTTTCTTTACTTAGAAATATTACTAAAGTTCCAATTAATATGAAAATTATATCATAATATTTATTTTTAAAATTGATCAAAAAAAATAAGGTTGCAATAAAAATAATTTTACTCAAAAAGGATCCAACGATTAATTCGTCACCAAAGGGACCTGATAATCTTCCATAACTTACGGGAGACTTTTCGTAACCAAAAAAATCTTTACCAGTAAAATATTGAAAAATTACATCGCAACCAATTAAGATAAATATTATCAAAATTAAATTAATAAACTTTACAAACACTCTGTTATCGATTTTAAAAACAACATAACAACCAATTAAAAAAACGAAGTTTTTTATTAAATTAAAGAATGTTTTTAGAGAGTATAAAGTATTCTCAGATAGAACTATATTAAGTAAGAAAATTATTATTATTCCCAAAAAAATTTTATAATTAACGTTAAATTGAATCTTTTTCTTATTTTTCATGAAGAAAATTAAAAAAATTATATCAAAAGCTATTAAAGTTAAGTTTAATACAAAGGTTCCTAAGATAGTTGAAATTATACTAAAATATAATAAAAGTATTAAACATGGGAATAAACCGATAAATTGTAAATTTTGATTATTAAACGCAATTTTTTTATAGTTTAAGTTTGCTAATCTAAACATTATTTAATGATTACCATTTTAATAGCATTAATAATATCTTCATTATCACTTGTAATCCTTTTGCAAACAAATATTTTATCAAAAAAATATAACTTCATAGATAATCCGGCATCGGAAATTAAAAAAATTCATAAATCGCCCATTTCAAATATTGGAGGCCTGGCATGTTTAATACCATTTTTACTGTCTGTTGCTATCTCTCCTTTTATTGAAGAATACTTTTCTAAGAAATATCTGCTTATATTATTTTTTTCATCAATTTTATATTTTTTTTTAGGAAGATATGATGATTTAAAAAACGTTGCTCCAAACATAAAATTTCTCGTTTTTATATTTATTTTTTTATTTTTATATCCATTTGAGCCGTACTTAATAATAAATAATTTAAAATTTAAATATTTTGATTGGACCATAAACCTTGGAAACTATAAAATATTCTTTACATTATTTTGTATGTTTCTTTTTTTTAATGCTTCCAATTTTATCGATGGTGTAAATGGTTTATATGCTACTACAATAATTTTCTGGATTTTGTGTTTGTTTTTTATAACAGGCAACTATTTAATTATTTTTTTTGTTATAATTATCACGCTAATTTTTTTTCTATTCTTTAATTTGAATAGTAAAGTTTTCTTAGGTAATTCTGGTAATACATTTCTTACATGTTTTGTTGGATCGTCATATATTTTTACATATAATAAATTTTCAAATATTTATTGTGACGAAATTTTTATTCTCTTTTTAATTCCTGGACTTGATGCTGCAAGATTAACTTTTGAAAGATTGTTTATGGGTAAATCACCATTACAAGGCGATAATAGACACCTTCATCATTTAATTCTAAGAGTTACAAGTAAAAAAGTTGTGTGGTTTTTAAATCTTATAATAATAATGCTTCCCTTTATTTTTTTAAAAATTACTGAAAATTTTTTATTTAGTTTTACAATTTCTTTTATAATTTATACTTTGCTAATTTTTATTTTACCAAAAAAATTAAATTGATGATCTTAACTTAATTGTATACATGAATAATTAATAGAAAGTTAATATGTTCAATATATTGCTAATTTCTTTTTTAACTGTTTTTTTTCACTTATTTACTGGCAAAATATTTTCAAAATATTTTAATATTAATAACAATACGTACTATGATTTATGTTTAACATCATTGCTTGGATTGATAACTTTGAGCTTTATAGCCTTACTATTAAATTTTTTTTTTCCACTAAATTTATTAGTTAATACTACAGTTTTCATTTTATTATTATTTTTATTAGTTTTAATAAATAATGATTTTATAAAAAAACTACAATCAAAAATAGTTATTCAATATATTATGATTAGTTCTCTTGGTGTTTTTATGTTTCTTATCTTTAATAAGATATATAGCCCCGACGGTGGATTGTATCATTTTCCATACATAAACATATTAAACGAAAACAAAGTCATTTTGGGTATTAGCAACATTCATCAAAGATTTGGGCATATATCTATTATGCAATACTTGAGCGCAATACATTATAATTATTTTTTTGGATTAAATGCTATAGTTGTCCCACTGGCTTCGATTGCAGTTTATTCAATATTTTTTTTTCTCATAAATTTATGGATAAAGAAAAATTTATCAGTCTCAAATATATTTTCGATTTTAGTAATTTTATTTATTTGCTGGAAAATGAATAGATATAACGAATATGGCAATGATGCGCCTGCACATTTTATTTTTTTTATCATAATGCAATTGTATCTAAACCAGCTAGAAAAATTTAATAAGATAGATGAGCCAACATTTTTTATTTTAAGTATTTTTGCAATTTTTGCTTTTCTGATTAAAGTATTTCTCATCTTTGCTGTACTCATTCCCTTAATATCTATAAATAAAAAAATATTTTTTAAAATTTTAAATTTTAAATTTTTATTTTTAATTATATTTTTTTTATCGTGGATAATAAAAAATATTTTAACAACTGGTTGTATTATTTATCCGATGCCCATAATGTGTATTGATTTGGAGTGGACAAATTTTGATAAAATTTCTAATGTTTATGATGTCTCCGTTGGCACCGAAGCATGGGCAAAAGATTGGGTGAACCAAAAAGATAATGTTCTTTCATATAAGAATTATTTAAAAAACCTTTACTGGCTATCTTTTTGGATAGAAAATCATTTTAAAAAAATTTATGGAATAATTATTCCGTACTTATTTTTTATTTTTATATTCATTTTTTCCTTAGTGGTAATGAAGAAAATAAAAATAAAATCGGTAAAATTTAATTATAAAAAATTTTTTTTAATTTGGATAATTTTGTTAATATCTCTAATCACTTGGTTTCTTAAAGCGCCAGTATTTAGGTTTGGATATTCATATATTATAAGTTTTATAGCCTTAAGTACTGCAATTCTTATTTTTTGTAATATAAAAAATTTTAAAATTATAAATGAAAAAAAAATTTCAATTGCAATTATTTTTTTAGCTTTGTTAACACTTTCTTTAAAACAAACAAAAAGAATATATGAAAACTATAGTTTAACATATTTTAATTACCCTTGGCCAAAATATTTTTCAGATGACCTAACAAATCAAAAAATCGAAATAAAAAAAATTTATAGAAATAATGTCTTTAATTATTACATTCCAAAAAAAACATATTGTTTTTATAGTAAGTCACCTTGTACCTCGGCAGAGGTTGACAAAAGTTTGAAGTTTAAAATTAATTCATATAACTATAAAATATTTTATTTTTAAAAATATGAAAAAAATTGTTTTAGGAATTAATATGAATCACGCGGACTCATCTGCATGCATAATAGCCGAGAACCAATTATTATCTGCTGCAGAAGAAGAAAGGTTTAATAGAGTAAAACATTGGGCAGGTTTTCCAAAAAAATCTATAGAATATTGCTTAAATGAAAATAGAATAAAATTTTCACAAATTACAGACATCACTATAAATACAAACCCAATATCAAATATTATTCCAAAAATTTTTTTTTTTATAAAAAACTATATTCAAGGTGAGAAAAAGTTTGAAATTTGGAAAAGATATAAAAATAAAATAAATATAAAACAAGTCCTATCAAAAAATTTTGGTCATAGTGACTTTAAATTACACTTCATCGATCATCATCTAAGTCATATATCATCCTCTTTATATCCTTCAGGATTTAAAAAATGTCTGGCGATTTCAATTGACGGTTTTGGTGATTTTACAAGTCTGGTTGTGGCAGATTGTAGAAATCAAAAAATTAAGGTTTTAAAAAAAGTTTTATTTCCAAATTCAATTGGAGTTTTTTACGAGAGTATGACCCAATTAGCTGGATTTAAAAAATATGGTGAAGAATATAAATTAATGGGCTTATCTGCTTTTGGTAATCCAATATTTTATGATTTTTTAAAAGAAAATTGTTTTAAAAATAATGATTTATTAAGATTAAATTTAGATTTATTCAACTTTCATAAAAATAATTTTATATATAATTTTGAGGGAGAACCTAATCAAAATAATTTATTAAATAAAACAATTTTAGAATTATTAGAAAACAAAAAAATTAATTTGAAAGATAAAAATCTTTTTTCAAAAAATATAGCGAGCTCTGCACAAAAAATATTTGAGGAAAATCTGATCAATATTTCAAAGCAATATAAAAGTGATCATCAAAATTTAATATTATCCGGGGGATGTGCTTTAAACTCCCTTGCTAATGGGAAGCTTGTAGAAAAAAAAATATTTAAAAATATTTTTGTTCCTTATTGCCCTGGTGATAATGGAGGTAGTATTGGTTCAGCATTGTATTTTTTGTACAAAAAAAATCCTAATATTGATATTAAAAATATTAAAAATCCTTATTTGGGAAAAAAATACTCTAATCAAGATATTTTGGATATTATAAACAAAAAATATAATTCTAAAATTAAATTTAAAAAATTTGAAAATTATGACGATCTAAATACACTAGTATGCAATCATCTTGTTAAAGAAAAAGTTATTGGTTGGTTTCAAGAAAGAATGGAATTTGGACCGAGAGCTTTAGGCAATAGATCAATAATATCAAGTCCAATAGGGCCAAATATTAAAAATTTAATTAATTCAAAAATAAAACTTAGAGAAAGTTTTAGACCATTTGCCCCATCAATATTAGAAGAAAAAGTTTCTGAATGGTTCTATGAAAATCCAAAATCGGACTATATGTCATATGTAGCATCAATTAAAAAAGAAAAGAGAAATATAATACCGGCTGTAACACATATTGATGGAACAGGAAGGCTTCAAACTATTTCCAAAATACAAAATGAAAAATTTTATAATTTGATTAAAAAATTTGAATCTTTGACGAGTGTTCCAATCTTATTAAATACCTCTTTTAATGAAAATGAACCAATCGTAATGAAACCAGAGGAAGCAATTGACTGTTTTTTGAGAACAAAAATGGATTTTTTAGTGATAAACAATTTTTTTATATCTAAAAATAATTAGATGTATGTTTTTATCCACTTTATTGTTTCTTTTAAACCTTTATCAAAATCATGCTTAAACGATTTATTTAAAAACTTTTTAATTTTATTTGAAGTTGCTAAACTATAAACGGGATCTAATTTAATTTTTGGCATATTTTTTTTTTTAGCTCTAATTCCCATAAATCCCTCTAGCTTTTTAACTAAGTTATTTATACTGATTGTTTTTTCCCCTCCGATATTAAAAACATGAAAAAAGTTTTTTTTAATATTCGTCTTATTATAAACACCTAGCATATAAGAAATAACATTATCAATATAAGTAAAATCTCTAAAATTTTTTCCATAATTATTTAAATATAAAGTTTTTTTTTGCAAAATAGATTTGATAAAAATAAATATAGACATATCCGGTCTACCATACGGACCAAAAACTGTGAAAAATCTAAAACCAACTGAACTGATGTTAAAAATTTTAAAATAATAGTATGCAATATTCTCAGTACATATTTTTGTAATTCCATAAATAGAAATTGGCTGATCAACCGAAATTTTCTCACTAGTTGGATAAACGCCCTTATCCCCATAAATTGAACTTGATGAGGCATAGTATATTAAATTAATTTTGTTTGTTTTAGCGAACTCAAAAACTCTAATAGTATTAGCAATATTCTCCTCAACATACTCTAACGGCTTTTCCACTGATCTTCTTACACCAGCTTCAGCTGCTAGATGAAAAATTGCTGATATTTTTTTTTTAATTTTAATTTTTCCAATATTCTTCAGATCTTTTTTCAAAAATTGAAAATTTTTATATTTTTCTAATTTTTTAATTCTTAATTTTTTTAACTTTAATTCATAAGATTTTGAGTAATTATCAATTCCGATTACATTGAACTTCTTATCAATTAATGCTTTTGCTAGATGAAAACCTACAAATCCTGCGGTTCCTGTGATTAAAATTTGTTTCTTCATTTTAAATAATATTTCTTTGATTTTTTTGATAAATAATTGAGGTTTTCAAATTTATAAAATTAACTTTATATCTTGATTTTTTAAGTTATTGTTAATTAAAGTTTATGGATAATTTAAAAAAATATTAATGCAAGATAAAAATACAGGTAAATTGGGAATAATTCTTGAAGATATGAGAATTGGTGGACCTCAAAAACAACTAATATATTTTTTACAAGAAATTGAAAAACAAAAAGTAAAATTAAATTACACTTTGATTTTGCCGAAAAATTCAACAAATCAATTATTGAAATATTTTAGTTCAAAAATAGATATAGAAGAAGTGGATCTTGAATATTTATCTAAATTTAATTTTTTGAATTATTTAGTTTTTTTTTTAAGAGATTTTTTTATGTTAAAAAAAAAATTAAAAAATATATCTCAAGTTTATATTGCTGGTGGAACTTCAAATTTAAAAAGTTTGTTAATTTCAATTTTTTTAAAAAAAAAAATTTATTTTCATATTCATGATACGAGATCAAATTTTTTTATCAAATTAATTGTTTTTTTATGTTCATATTTTATAAATAAAATTTTTTTTGCTTCCAGCTCCTCAAAAAATTATTATCAGTTAGTACATAAATCAACTAAAAGCGTAATATTAAGATCTTCTGTAAACCCAAATTATTACAAAAAAGACAGTAAAAAAAAAAATAATTTTACAATTGGTATAATCGCTAATATTAATCCCGATAAAAATTTTAATTTACTTTTATCAATTATTAAAAATATAAATGATAAAAATATTAAATTTAAAATCGTTGGAAAGCTTTTTAAGTCTCAAAAAAAATATTTTAAAAATCAATTAAAATATTTTGATGAGATAAAAGATAAAATTATTTGGTATGATGATATTAATGAACCTAAGGAAATAATGAATTCATTTGATATTTTACTTTGTACCTCTTCATACGAATCGCTTCCTCTTTCAATAATAGAGTCTTTGAGTATGTCGACTCCCGTAATCAGTACAGATGTTGGGGATATATCTTATGTTCTAAATTTAAAAAAATGCGGTCTAATTTCAGAGCCTGTGGTGTATGATTTTATCAGCTCTATATATTATTTGAAAAATAACAAGAATATATTAGAAAAATTCTCTAATAATGCAAGGCAAAATATCGTTGAAAATTTTAATATAGAAAATTATACAAAAAATTTAATAAAAGAACTTTCCTAATCCAGTTTTTTTTAATGTGAAAATGATTATATCTTTTATTGTAAATATAAAAAATTTAAAAAAACTTAAATGTTTAAATCTTGCCAAACCTGAAAAATATAAATCTATAAAATTAAATTTATCACCATCTATATCTCTCATTATTAAATACTTTTGGAGATTATAATATTTTATTTTAGCCTTTAATCTTAACCATAACTCATAATCCTGACATCTTAAAAAATTAGAATCGTAATTATTCTCAAATAAAATTTTTCTTCTTATAATTATTGACGAATGAATTATAGTGTTTCTTTTCGGTAACAACTTTTTTATTGTATAATTATCTTCAGGCATTTTAACGTATTTTTTTTTTCCTTTTAAAAAGTAAATGCTATTTGATCCAAGAACATCAATATTTTTATTTACAGTTAAAAAATTTATTTGATGTTCAATTCTTTTTTTACAAGATATGTCATCAGCATCGTGTCTAGCTAAATAACTTCCGCTAGAAAATCTTAACATATAATTTAATGATTTTGTGAGGCCATTGTTTTTATCTGATTTTAAAAAAATAACATTATTTGCACTAAACAAAAGTCTTTTTACAATTTGATCAGATTTATCTTTTGATCCATCTGAAAATATAATTATTTCTAAATTGTTATAAGTTTGTTCTAACAAACTTTTTAAAGATTTTTCTATTGTATCTTCATTATTAAAAAAAGAAAATAATATACTTACATTAAATTTTTTTTTATTTCTTTTGTCTGTTATTATTTTAACACGCATTTATTATTTATAATTTTCATTTAAAAATTTAAGATATTTAATAGCAGCAAAATCAATATCTATTGATTTTGTTGAAATATTATTTTTAAATGAATTATAATTATTAAAAATTTTCATAAAATCATTTTCTAATATGTCGTAGTTAATAGGTGGCGGATTGTAAAAATCTATTAAATTAAAATTATATTCTTCATCAATCTTACTTACTATTCCTGACTTACAATTTTCTATAATTTCTGGATTTCCTCCATTATTTGAACATATACTCGGAAGCCCACATGCGGTAGCTTCTACATGTGTATTTGCATTTTGATCTATCCAAGCAAGGTGCAGATATAGATTACCTGTACGATACCATTCTGGTAATTTATTTGGATCAATATTGCCAGCATAAAAAATATTATTATTTTTTTTAAAATTTTTTTTCTCGACCTTACCTAAAATTAAAAGCTTAATATTCTGAATTTTTTTTTCTAATTTTTCAAAAAAAATTATTACTTCATTCAATCTTTTATGCCTTCGCCACGATCCAGAAACTAAAATTACAAAATCAGAGTCATGAATTCCAAGTTCCTTTCTTTTATTATTACCAAATGCTGAAAATTGTTTTAATGGTACTGAGTTATTTATAACAATATGAGATTTATTCATGTTTGGATTAAATCTTAATGTAAGTTTTTTTGTAAAATCAGAGATAAATATAACTCCTTTAGAATTATCAATATCATTAAAAATTTTATTATTTTCAGAATACGTATCACAAATTGTATTCATTTTATCAAAAAAAATCCCACCTATTCTTATTACAAAAGGTTTTTTAAAAAAGGATTTATTCTTTATAGCGAATAAACCAATATCATAAGTTGGATTGAACCTATTCGTAATTTTGCAATCTAATTTAGATAATGATTTTCCTAATCTTTCTAGAAATATATTAGGTCCAATTTTAGGACTTATCCAAAATGGATATTTATCTAAAGCAATTTTAATCATTAATTTTTTTACAAATCGCGTATGATCTAAATTGATCTGAACTTAATATTTGAATTTGATAAATATTTTGACTTCTTAAGAAATTTATAAATTTTGCAACTTCAGGAAAAGTTTCTGAGACATCATCAAAAATAATAATATCATTTTTTTTTTGTTTGCTTTTAATAAAATCAAATTCTCTTTTTATATTTAAGGTATCATGCATTCCATCAATAAATGCAAAATTAACTCGACTCAAATTTAATTTTTTTAATACAAACCTACTTGGTCCGGTAACAAAAATAATATTTTGCAATTCTTTTTCCCATTTTGAAAGTAGTTCTTTTCTAGACTTTTGCGCTTCATGATCATCAATGCAATTCCAATAAAACCTTAGATTATTTGGTATAATGTCAATTGTGTATATACTGCCGTTTATATTTGAGTCTATTATTGATCTGGACATGCATATTGATGAAAATCCTCTAGCAGTTCCAATTTCTAAAACTTGAATATTTTTATATTGATTTTCATTAATATATTCTTTTAAAACAGAATAAAGTATTCTTCCATGTTGGTAATTTATTTGACTTTTTTTTTTAACAACTTGAGTATGCAAAGCAAGATCGTCCATCCAATCTTTATTAATTGGAAATTTAAATACTGATTTAAAATTATCGATATTTTCATATTTTCTATTTTTAACCTCATTAAATTTATCCAAATAATATTTTTTACTTGCATGAATTTTTCTTCCAAAAGGATTTTTAATTATGAAAAAATAATTTTTAATATCTCTGAGGATGGATTTTATATTTTTTATCATTTAGGATCTAATAGCTTTAAAGAAACTTATCCATTTTCTTCTAGTTTTTAAATAAGAATATTTTAAAGATGTTTTTCTAGCATTTTGTAGAATTTTATTTCGTTGATAGCTATTATTATAGATTTTAATGATTTTTTTTGAAATTAATTTAATTTCTCTTTCATCATATAAAAAACCATTTTTGTTGTCTTTGATAATTTCTTCTGCTTGACCTACCCTTGTTGAAAAAATTATTGCTCCACTGGCCATTGACTCTAGAATAGATCTTGGACCGCCTTCTACTCTAGATGAGACAATATAAATATCAATTAGAGAATATAAATTTATTAATTTTTTATAATCTTTATGAAAGTAATGCGAGAAACTTATATTTAAGTTTTCTAATTTTTTTTTAACATACCCTCTGGATGGCCCACTTAAAATTACGTGAACTTTTTGCTTTTTTGCAATTTGCTGAACTATTTTTATAAAAGTATCAGGTCCTTTAATTTTTTTAGGTACCATTCCATCTCCCCAGCCTACTCCATCTTTTTGAAATGATCCTATTACTAAAAATTTTTCTAATTTAAATTTTTTTTTAATTTCTAATTTTTTTTTAGACTTAGTAAAGATAAAATCTTTGATATTAATTCCGATAGGTATTTTAAATATTTTTTTTCTATTTATTTCATTTTTTATAAGATAATTAAACATATTATTATTTGTTATTTGAATTGCTTTAATATTGATATTTGATTTCAATAAATTGATAATTTTTTTATTTTGATTAGACTGTTTTTTATCAAAGTGAAATATACTTATGCCAATTTTATTATTTTTAAGATTATAATTTAATAAATCATACTTATTTAAAAAAAAAATACACTGTGTCTTAAAAAATCTAATATACTTTTGGTTAACAATATTAAGTTTGTTTAAAAAAGTTAATTCAAGTTCTTTTTTAATTTCATCTAAAACCCAAGATGCGCTATCAGACTTAATTATTAATTTTGAATATTTGATATTACTAAAAAAACCTAGCACTACAATTTATAATTACCTAATTCGTCATTAGTTATAAACGCTTTCTTTTTCATAAATTTTTTTTGATATTATAGGCTTTTAGTATTTTTGATATTATTTCTGGCATAAACTTTTGAGGTGATAAAATTAATTTATTGTTTACACAAGTATATTTTTCAATGTTAATTAGCATTTCTTCTAGTTTTTGAGGAATTTGATCTAATCTTTTAACTATTTCGCCATTTTTATTTTCATTATTTATAAAATCTGACGCTCCTATATGAGACATAGATAAAACAGGTAAACAAAGTTGAGCAGCTTCAATTTGTGATCTGGGCCCATTATCTAACTTAGATGTACAGACAAAAATTTTGCTACGTTTTGTGAGTTCAATCTTTTTACTTTGATGAAGGTTTATAAATAAATCAAAATTAATTTTTTTTTGATAATTTTTTATTTTTTTTAAAACTCTCCATGGTGAATTAAAAAAAAAATCTATAATTTTTTTTTTTTTATTATTTGGATCTCTACCAATTATACATCCTTTTAAGTTTCCTAATTTACTTTTAATTAATTGATTTAAAAATTCTAGGTGCCTTTTTCTTGGATCAAATGATGAAATTAATATCCAATCATATATTTTTTTTTCATTATTTACAATTGAAGCTTTCTCAGAGTCAAAATTAATTAATCGACAAACTGCATAGGGGAAATTCTTTGGTAAAAATTTTCTAAACATTTCGCCCTCAATTAATGCAAAGTCATGTTCATTTTTATTTATATAATTTTTATGTGATACTCCATTGAACATTGGATTCACTATTATAAATTTATTTTTTATATTTTTACATTCCCACCACTTAGACCAACAATATACATAATTTAGATTATTATCTGAGTTTATAATTTTGAATTTTTCACTATCTTTATATAATTTTAAAGTACCAAATTCTGTATCAATAACATCTTTAACTATTCCTCCAACTCTCCATCTATGATCAGGAACAAAAATACAAATTTTATCAATTAATCCAAACTTCATTAAATTATAATAAAAATATGTAAAATTTTCTGATAATGGATCATTAAAAAGCTCTTGATCATTTAAACCTGATGGTGAAATTTCAGTCCAGCAAGGACTATTAATAACATATAAAATTTTCATTTTTGATTAATTTTTTTTAAATAATTTTTTATTTTAATAAATTTATTTGTATCTATTATTTTTTTTAATTTAAATATTTTACAAATACTCTTGTTCACTTCATTTAACTTTTTTTTTTGGAATATTATTTTATCATTCACTTTTAACATTTTAATTATTTCAAATAATTTGATACCTTCACCGGTACCTATAGAGATTATTCCTTTAAAATCGGAGCTTGCTATCTTTTCATAAATTTTAACAACATCTTTTACATTTATATAATCTCTTATTGAGTTTCCTTGATTGGAAATAACTAATTTTTTTAATTTACTATTTTTTAATTTTATAAGTTTTTTAATTATAGAAAATTTATCTCCTTCCCCGTAAATATTATAAGGTCTAGTAATAACGCATAATATTTTTTTCTTTTTACATAAATCTAATATTTTTTTCTCCATAATTTTTTTTTTCTTCTGATAATTATATCTGGGTGAAGATCTATTTAGTGTTGGATGATTTACTATCGAAGAACTTGTATAAATAATTTTTGAAATTCTATATTTTAATAATTTATTTAAAAACAAAAAAATCAGATCTTGACTAAAATAATTGAAATTTTTTTTATTCACATCCACTGCAGAAAATGTAGGGTAAAATAAATTGATTATTACGATGTAACTAAATTTTTTATTAAGTTTTTTTTGAAATGTATTTATTTCTTTTGATCTAATTAATAAAGCTGATTTAATTTTTTTTTTTAAACATTGTGATAGAAAACTTCTATACCCTAAAATAATAATTTTTTTTTTCATATTTTTTTAATTTTATCTATTAAATAATTTGCATTCAACGCACGATCATAATTTTTTTTTAAATCTATTTTTTTATTAAACAAAACATTATTAATCATAATATCAATATAATTTCGTTTTAGATTAAAGTTTTTTCCATTAATAATATGAGTAGGTTTTTTATTTAAAATATACTCAAAAATAAAAGATTTTTTTTTTGAGGTAATTTTAAATTTGTAAGATAATTTTTTTTTTGAAATTATTTCTATTTTTGCTTTTACAACATCAATATATTTACTTAGCAAATAAAAATCATGGTATGCCAAAGCATAAAGGCAATTGTTAAAACTATAATTTGAAAATTTACTTCTTAAAATATAATTTTTTTTTTTTATTTTTAATTTAATTTTTTTATAAATTTCAATATCATCTATATAGAGTTTTACTCTAAGATTCTTAGAAATTTCTATTAATTTTAAACTTTGTCTATAACTTAGGGTCAAAGGTTTTTCGCAAAAAACATTAATTTTTTTTTTTAAAAAATATTTAACTTGCGCATAATGATATTTATTAGGTGAAGCTATAAAAACCCAATCTATTTCTTTTAATTTAGCATTTTTAAAATTATCGTTACTTCTAATTATTTTTTTGATATCACCATATTTCCTCAAGTTTTCTAATAAAATACTACCCCATTTTCCTTTTCCAATTAATAAAAAATTCATTTTTATATTTGTTTTACAATTTTTTTTGCAGTTAACATGCAATTAACCCATTTACCTGAAAAAACTTTAAATAGATTTTTCCTATTAGAAATTTTAGTCAAACGGTGATCATTTCTATTTTTTATCGTACACCGAATTACTACAAATGATTTAAAATATTTTGTTTTCTCAAAACCTTCGAAATATTCACAAAATTGTTTTTTTATAGAGTCAAATTTACTATTGGGTATATTTCTATAATAATTTGAGTTAATTTTATCAAAATATTTTCTAAAATCATAATCTATCGAATTTGTTTCTGCTAAAACTGATTTTTTAACGCTTCCGAGTATTGATGTATTGTGTTGAACATATGGGTCAATACACATGAAAGATCCATCCATGACCACAATACTATTGTTTAAAAATAACTTTGGTGGATTAACAATAATTTTTTCTACTAATTGATAATAGAATTTTTGATTTATTTTATATTTATTTTTTAAATTTTTATTATTTTGATCATAAGTACATAAAAAAATATAGTCAAAATTTTTAGTATTTTCTTTATGTAAATCAAAATGAAAGTTTAGTTTTATTTCAATATTTTTTTCTTTTATAATTTTGTTTATTTTTTTTTTAACTAAATTAATATTAATAAGTTTCTCATTAACTTTTACTAATCCATCAATTTTATTTTTTTTTATTAAAGGACTAGAAGTTATTTCAAATTTTAAATTATTTTCTTTTAAAATTTTTAAATATTTATCGAAATCTGTTAAAGAATTTTTTTTTGAAATTGCATAATAATTATTACTTTTTATATAGGTATCAGAAAAATATTTATTGAACTCACTAAAACTTTCTAAGCATTCTTCTATAGTATCTTTTGATCTTGGATAATGATAACCTCTGTGGCATCTAAATTGATTTTTACCACTTGCGCCCATTAAAATATCTTTTTCACTCTCAAACACTATTACTTTAGATTTTGGAAATTTCTCTTTAATTTTTATTGCAATTGATAAACCAAAAAAACCAGCGCCGATTATTCCAAATTTCACTAAAGCATCCTATCTAAAATAAATTTTAATTTATGAAAAAAATTACTTTTTTTTTTATCTCTAGATGACAAAAAATAATCCTTATTTTTCACTAAATATTGGAAGAGAAATTCATAATTTTTACACATATTTGTAGCATTAATTTTATAATCTTTTACTTTATTTCTAAATTCATAGTAACGATTTTTAATCTCATATATTTTCTCTTTTAAATTTGTTTTATTAAAAGATATACCAAAGCCCTGACAATACTCGGGCATACACCCACTATTCATATATAAAACTGGAAGACCGCAATTTAAGCCTTCATTTTGATGATTTCCACCGGGTTCATTTTTAGAAGCTGTAATGTAAACATGATGCTCTCTAAGAATATTTGAAAGATCCATGCCTGATTTTGGTTCTATATAATTTGTATATTTAAATTTAAAATTTCTAGGCAAATTACCTACAAAAGTAAAATCAAAATTATCCTTAAATTCTTTGTCATTAAATAAGTTATCTATCTCCTTATAGCAATCAAAACCTTTGTTGATATGACTGCTCCAATGATGTGTTATTAAACTTATTTTTTTTGATTTATTTTTTTTTAAACTTTTAAAAAAAACTTTATTGTCCGCTCCATTTAATATTACAGTAGAATTATTATTGTTAAATATCTTTAAATTACAGTATAAATCTCGAAGCCATGTACTTATAAACACTGAATAGTCTGCAAAATCATTAGCAAATATTAAACTTTTATTTATTCCTGTTGTATTTTTTCTTTCATCGCATTCATTAAATCTATGGACTACTAAAGCTTTACAATTATATTGTAAATATTTTTCTATATCAAAATGATTAAAGCTTGCACTTGAACTTTTAGGCCTTGGGTCAGTTAGTAATATAATGTCTAAATCTTTATTTTTAAGATCAAAATAAATTGAATGTCCCTTTTTCTCAAAGTAATTTTTAAAATTATTTAAGAATTGATTACCACCACCCCATGGTCCTTTTTGAATTTTTGATCCTAAAGCTATTTTCATTTTTCAAGATAAATTTTAGATTTAACAATTCTCAATATATGATATAATTTCTTTTTCACCATTAAAATTCTTTTTAATATTTAAAAATTTATTTAAATAAATTTTTTTATTTGACATAGAAAATTTGAGTTTATTTATATTTTCTATTGAACAATTTTTTAAAAAACTAGCAACAGAATATTTAAAAATTAAATTTTTATAATTAAATTCACCATTGGTAGATACATCTATAATAGGAATATCACGTTCAATTAATGTATAATATAAATTATCTAAATTTATTACTGGAACATTATTATATATGCATTCGTATATTGTTTGCGATGAATAACAGATAGCTAATTGACAATTTGGTAAAAGTTCTTCTAAATAATTTGGGTTTTGCTTTTTATGATCATCTATTATTATTTTATCTGAATATTTTTTAAAATAATTATAAACTTCATTTTTTTTTCTAGCCTTTATTACTAATGATAAATTACATGTTTTACAAAACTTAAAAACTTTTTTTAGAACTTTCTGTTCATTTTCAAAAAGAAAAATATTAATAGATCTAAAAGAACTTAAAATAAATAATACTTGAAATATTTTTTTAAAAAAAAATTTAATAATATTTTCATCTTTTCTTTTACGTTCAAAAAATTTATTAAATGCTAAAGAATGTGAAAAAAATTTACTTTTCCAAGATAAAGTAGAGTAGTGTGGTAAATAAATTAAATATTTTAAATTAGATGGAACAATATCAAATTTTTCTAAATAAAAATAACCTGAGTAGATTTTTTTTAGTTTATTTAAAGTGAGAATTTTTTTTGAGTTAATTTTATCCTTCAAAAATTTGATTGCTCTAATATATTTATGCTTACTAATAGCAAATAATATTGGTTTATAAGTATTTAGATCCAGAGATTTTGTATTAATGAGATTTAAAAAAAAATCATCTCCTTTTTGAATTATTCCAAAATTTTCTCTTACCTTATTTAGAAACAACTCATTTCGATATTTTTGATCATCTATTAAGGGTTCACAACTCAAAAAAAAATAATTTTTTGATTTTTTTATTTTTTCAATAAATTCATCATTATTTCTAATTGGAAATATTTGATTTCCTAAAAATTCTTTATTTTTAGGTATTAAGTATTTTTTACTTTCTCCTTTACTTTTAAAGTTTAAAGACCAAATCTCAAAACAAGATTTTCTCTTAATAAGCAATTTAATTATTTTTTTAATATAAAAAAAATCAAACGAACTCGAAATTAATAAAATTATTTTTTTTTTATTTTTTTTTCTTCTTCTTGAAGTATACATATCTTGAATTTTTTTTATAAAGTTTAAATTTACATTTTTTAGCAACTGTGATCATTTTCAAATTTTTATGTAAAGTTCCTATTTCAAAAAAAAAATTTTTTTTTTCTATATTAAGTTTATTTGTTATTAATGTAATAGACTTAGTAGCTAAGCCTTTGTTTTGCATACTTTTATCACCTATTAATATTCCTATATTTCCTATGGATTGATTTTTTTTAAATTTAATAGTTAATGTTCCAACTTTTTTCTCATTAAAAATAATTAAAAAAAATAAACCTTGTGCTTTTTTTAAATTATTAAAATATTGTAATGATTTTTGGTAATTATATTTAACCTTTTTATGTCTGCTAAAATTAAATAATTTTTTATTGTTAAGCCATGATATATAGTTTTGATTGATATCTTTTTTTTTAAAATTTCTAATCCTTAATGCACCTAAAGAAAAATTCACTTTAAAATTAAAATTTAAAAAGTTTCTTTAATTCTTTTACTGTCATAAATTTAGTATTTCTTCCTGATGTATAGGAAAAACTTTTTGCTACAGATTTGCAACTAAATTTATTTTTATAATATTTTTTTAGCGCTAAATTTTTATTATTTATGATTAAATAAAAATCTTTTGCTTCCAAGGTATTAAGGGAATCACTTTCACTTATTAACTCCTCATGTATTTTTTCTCCAGGTCTTATACCAATAATTTTAGTTTTTGGATTAGGTGAGCATGATTTTACTAAGTCTAGTATTCTATATGATGGTAATTTTGGAATTATTATCTCATCTCCAAAAGATATATTAAGTGACCATAGCGCTAAATTTACTGCCTGCTCGATAGTAATATGGAATCTTGTCATTTCTTTATCCGTTATAGTAAATAAATTTTTCTTTTGGCTATCTAAAAATGTTTGAGCAACAGATCCTCTGCTACCAAATACATTTCCATATCTCAATACTGAGAAAGAAATTTTCTTATTTCCTACCATATTGTTGGCTGCAACAAATAATTTATCTGCACAAAGTTTTGTTGCGCCATACAAATTCGCAGGAGATGATGCCTTGTCAGTAGACAAAGCCAATACTTTTTTAATATTTTTATCTATGCAAGATTCTATGAGATTTTGCGAACCTATTATATTTGTTTTAATAGTTTCAAATGGATTATATTCTGAGCTAGGAACTTGTTTTAACGCTGCAGCATGTACCACATAATCTACATCCTCAAGAGCAGTTTTTAATCTATCTTTGTCTCTAACATCACCTAAAAAAAACCTTAACTTATTGATCTCTGATTGGTTAAAACTATTTGCCATTTCAAATTGTTTAAGCTCATCTCTACTATAGATAATTATTTTTTTTATTCCTTTATATTTTTTAATAATAAGTTTTACAAAATTTTTACCAAAAGATCCTGTGCCACCTGTTACAAGTATTGCCTTGTTGTCTAAAAATTTATTTGGTATTTTGAAATTCATTGATAATTTTACTTTATAATTATTAGTCTGTTTATATATATATGAAAATAATAATATTAAAAATATGGAAAAAACAAAAGTTTATATATTTGGTACTGGACTTTATGGCATAATTTTAGCGATTTTGCTTAATAAAAAAAAATACAATGTTACTATTGTTGATCAATCAGATGAAATACTATCGAGTTTTAAGCCAATAAAAATTTCTAAGTATTTAATTAATAACGGCTTCCATGGAATTGACTATCCAAGAGGAAGGTATCTAATTAATTTTCTAAAAACTAAAATTAAAGTTAATTTAACTAAAATTAAAATTGAAAAAATGATAATAATAGGGAGATTTGTTGTAAATTATTTTAATAAATTTCAAGAATACCCCGCAGAATTAAAAAAAAAATTTATTAAGAAAAATTTAAAATTTTATAAATCCCAAAAATTAAATTTCTTTTTTTCAAAAAAATTTATGAAAGATGTATTAATTAACACTAAACGATACTCATCTAATCCAAAAGTTGCTGAGGGATTTTTTCTTCCATATTTTTTACCTTCTGACACAAAACATATTAGTAGTGATGAAGGGGATATTTTTAGAAATAAAAATAGGAACAAAAAAAAAATATCTTATTTTTATGCCCCAAAAAACGGAATTTTTTACAACCTAAGACACAATTTTTATAAAATATTAAAAAAAGAAAAAATTAATATTCTAAATAATCATCGCATCGATATTGACAAAAATTATAAAATAAAATTAATTAATAAAAAAAATGATATCAAAAACCTGCCCAAAAATACAAAAATTTATTTTTGTATGTCCGCAGTTTTTTTTTTAAAATTTGTTAAGAATAATATGATTGATGAATTAAAAAAAAATAAAAGGGAATTTTATAATGCTTTGATAAAAATAAAAAAAGGAAATTTAAAAAATCAATTTTCTGAAGCACTATCATTAAATAAAAAAATTTTTTATGTTAATAGAATTACTAAAAATTATTTTATAAAAGATAATGAATATGACTTTTATCAAATCGAAATACTAAAAAATAAAATTAGTGACACAAATCAAATAAAAAAAGAACTTGAAAATGAATTATACAAAATTTTTAAATGCAAAATTTATTTTGTCGGTCTTAAATTAAGTAGGATTACATTTCACCCAGATAATGATTGGTTTTTAAAAGCGGAAAAAATAGTGAAAAAATTAATAAAAAAATTACCATACAAAATATCAATTCGTTATTGCTTCTATCCAGTTAATATGAATAAAGCCTGGATATGGGCAAATGAAGATAGGAAATTTTAATTTATGCTAAACATTCAAGATTTTTTTTATAGAAAAAAAGAGTCAGATCTCTATTTCGATAGGTGGAAAAAAAATAATATATCAGAATATCAAAAAATTTTAAATGATAAAAAAATCAGAACTGAAAAAAAATATATTTTATCTTTTTTAAAAAAAAATATTAATTTAAAAAATAAGAAAGTATTGGAAATTGGATGTTTTACTGGTGACTTGTTATATTTTCTAAAAAAAAAATATAATTGCAAAGTTAATGGGGTAGAGTCATCTAGAAAAGCTTGTAATATTGCAAAAAAAGTTTTCAATTTAAATATTAATAATAATATTTTTTTTAACTCTTGTTATTTTAAAAAAGAAAAAAAAAATTTTGCAAAGTTTGATCTGATTATTTGTGACGACGTACTTTCGTGGATGGATAGAGAAATAATTTTACAAGTAATCTCATCAATTGATTGGCTATGTAAAAAAAAAGGATTTATTTTTTTAAGAGATTTCACACCATCAAAAAATATAGCGGTAAAAAATCATCATCATAAAGATGAAAAAATTTTCAATTATAAAATTAAAGATGGGCACAAAACTTTTTTTTTAAACTCAGGTAAATATTCTATCGTTAAAAATGTAAAATTTACGACTGAAAGGTTTAATAAAAAAAAAATTAATCACAGAGAGATTAATAAATGGTCCGATACCATTTTAAAAAAATTATCAAATTTTAATTATAAGATATTAAAAATATGAAACAGAAAAATTATTTTCTATCTGGCGAAGGTGATAAATGGATTAAAAGAAATTCTAAGGAAATATCCAATAGAAATTATAATAATGATTTAGTTTTATCTGAACTAATAAAAATTAAAGATTGTTTTTTTAAAAAAAAAAAAATTAAAATTTTAGAGATTGGTTGTGGCAACTCAGCAAGATTGAAAAAAATAAATAGCAATGAAGTTGCTTGCTTTGGTTTAGATCCTTCAATAATTGCTATTAATCAGTCGAAAAAAAAGGGTATAGCAGCTCAAATTGGTACTGCTGACTCTTTGCCTTTTAAAAATAATTTTTTTGATGTAGTTATTTTTGGTTTTTGCTTATATGTTTGTGATAGCTCTGATTATAAGAAAATAAAAAATGAATGTTTAAGAGTACTAAAAAATAATTCCTTCATAATTTTAGAAGATTTTTATTCCAAAAAAAAAATTACAAAAAAATTGCGTCATAACAAAAAAATAATAGTTACCAAAATGGAATTTACGAAAATATTTATTGATGACAGGGTTACTTTAATATCAAGATATATTGTTGATTATCTTAAAAAAAAATATACAAAAAAAGCAAATATGTGGTCGACTATCGATACTTTAATGGTTTTAAAATGAAAAATAATACGCCAAATTATTTTTTATTTGATTATATTTTTTTAATAGATGAACAAAATGGATTTTCAAAATCTAGAAAAAATTTTTCAGAAAAAAAAAACAAAGACAATATTTTAGGAGTTACATTAAATCATCGAAATTTTAATATTAAAAGCAAAGATTTTATCAAATCCGAAGTTGAGTATTTGAAGTTAAATCATTTAATGTTTTCCATTAAACCAACTATTGGTACGAAATTAAAAAAAATTTTTAAGAAGAAAATTTTATTAAAGAAATGGGTGCAGCTATATTTTAATATATTTATTGCAATAAAATATAATATCAAAAATATCGTTTTGCCAAAAAATTATAAAAAATTTTTTTTTGATAATAATGTTGATAGTAAAATTTTTTATACAAATTTGAAAAATATAATTTATATTTTAAAAAATGATAAACTTCATTCTCCGATTTTCAAGATTGATTTTAATGTCAAAGATATTAATAAAAAATTAAATTTTATATTTCTAGATAAAGATAAAGATATTTTAAAATTTTCACCCAATTTAAGAGAGAAGGAAAATGGTTTGTTTTGGCTTGGATTTGATAAAGATTTTCAAGATGTTCCGTTTGAGAAAAAATATAATCAAGACTCATGGTCAAAAAAATTAAAAAAAACTGCTAAAGGACATCCTTTATTTAACAAACTCAAATATTGTAACAGGTGTTGTTTGCCTGAGACCTGGGAGGGAATAGAGTTCGATAACTACAATATATGTAAGATATGCAGACTATCTGAAGATAAAATGAATATTAATTGGTCTTCAAGACAAAAAAAACTAAAAAAAATTTTAAATGAATTTAAATCCAAAAGTAAAAGTAATTATGATTGTTTGCTTCCAATAAGTGGGGGTAAAGATAGTACTTTTCAATCTTATGTACTGACAAAAAAATATAGGCTGAACCCACTTTGTGTGACTCATGGACAAAATTGGATGACAAAAATTGGAAGGTATAATTTAGAAAATTGCCTTCAACAATTTGATTTAGACCATTTAATTTTTATACCATCTAGAGAATTAATAAATCAAGTGGCTAGAAAATCTGTATATAAAATTGGCGATGCATGTTGGCATTGCCATATAGGTGTGGGTTCATTTTCAATTCAGTCATCTATAATCTGGAATTTAAAATTGATAGTCTATGGTGAAGCTCCTGCCGATACTGATGCGCGTGGCCAACATAAAACACTTGAAAAAGTAAGCCCTTATCGTTTTCTAAAAGAGTCCGCTTTAATGAACAGTTTTCAATTTTCTGATAAAAATTTAACCAAAAAAAAATTATCTCACTGGTCGTATCCCAGTCAAAGTCAAGTCAATAAAAGTAAGGTTAAAGTTATTCATTTAGGGCAATATATTTTTTGGGATGAACAAAAAAATATTGATTTTGTTGTAAAAAACTATGGTTGGAAACTTTCTAAAGTAGAAAACACTTATAAAGGTTATAAAAGCGTTGAATGTGTTATGGCAGGTGTTCATGATTATTTTAATTTTATCAAGAGAGGTATAGGTCGAGCCTCAATACATGCTTCGGAGGATGTAAGGAGAGGTTTAATATCTAGACAAGAGGGATTTGAATTAGCAAAAAAGTACGACACTCAGAAACCCCATGCACTTAAATATTATAAAAAAATTACAGGTTTGAATGATCGCCAAATATTTAACGCTATAAAAAAATCTAAAAATATAAGTAGATTTTCAAAGAAGTTTAAATATTAAAACAATGAACAAAAAAATTTGGAATAATTTTTTTAAATACAAAAAGACTATAAGTTTCTATAAAAAAATAATTAAAAATTATTTAGATCTTAATAAAAAGTTTAAATTTAATCAGGAATTAAACAAAAAGTATATTTTTAAACAAATTTTAAACGCCAAGAAAAACAAGGAATTAAAACTTTTACCAATTGGAATAAAAGATAATATCAATACTGAAGTTCTAAGTACAAATTTTGGTTTAAAAAGCAAAAAAAAATTCATGATTGGTAATAATGCACGAATAGTTGACAAAATTATAGAAACTGGAGGTATTATTTTTTCAAAAACTACTTGCGCAGAATTTGCAGTTCATCATATTGAAAAAAAATATAATAAAAATCCTTATGACTTTAAACATATTGCGGGAACATCCTCTACAGGTTCTGCAATAGCGGTAGCTACAGGCGCTTTGCCAGTATCTATAGGTACACAAACTGCTGGATCTATTATGAGGCCCGCGAGTTATTGTGGAATTTACGGTTTTAAACCAACATTTGGATCAATAGATAGAACTGGTACGCTTAAGACAAATGATCTTTTTGATACAATTGGAATTTTTTCTAGTAATATTAAATTTATTGAACTTATTTTTAAAAATGTTCGTGTAAATGGTAATGATTATCCCTGGTCCAGAAATTTTAACGAAAATTATAAAAAATATAAATTAAAAAAAAAAATAAACATTGGTATAATAAATAATAATCTAAATATTTTTAAAAATGCGGACGAAAATATTAAGAATTTTTACCAAAATGTTTTGTCTAAATTGAAAAAATATAACTTATCTTTTATAGATAGTTCAAACCTTAATAAATTTCATTATCTTCATGATATGCTTTATAAGAAATCTGTGAGTTATTATTTAAAAAATTATACAAATAGTAAAAAAATTATAAGTTCATCCTTAAAAAAAATGCTTTTAGAAGGTAATAAAATAACTACTCAAAATTATAATAATAAACTTACAAAATTGAATAAATTAATAGAAATTGAAACAAAAAAATTAAAAAAATATGACTTTGTTATTACTCCAACAACATTTTGTAAGGCACCATTACATTCAGAAAAAGAAAAGGACGATTGTTGCTTAATATGGACTGCAATGAATATGCCATGTTTAAATATCCCTTTTTTTAAAAAAAAAGAAACACTGCCATATGGCATAATGATTGCTTCTAGCAAGTTTAATGATTTTTCTCTTTTAGAATTTTCTAAAGATTTAAGTAAATTAAATATTAGCTAAAAATATAATTACTTTTATCTTCTAGATTTTAATCTTAATATTTTAGAACAAAAAATAGGAGGTATAAGTGTTTTTTTATTTTTTGTAATATTTATATTTTTTATTTTGAGGCAATAAGATAAATACAAAACCATACTTTCATTTCCAATAACTAGCTTACTAGAACCTAGAGAATTCAATGTCTCTTTTGTTTTTAAAATCTTAAGATTATGGAATTTTTTTAGATATTTTTTGTATTTTTTTTTATTATTTGCAGGATGCATTTTAATATAAATTTGACTTAAATATTTATATTTAAATTTTAGATGTTTTACAGCATAATTAATTAATTCGAAATTACTCAGAAAACCTTTGAATTTTTTATTTTTATAAAAACTTACATTATTTAAAAAAATAACAACTTTCTTTTCACCCTTATTGATACTCTTGAGTTTTTTTAATTTAGAGAGAATTGGATGTTTTTTTTCTAAAATTTTACTTTTTTTAATTTTTAATTTTTCAAGTTTTTTTTTTGCAAACCTATCAAAAACATAAAAATTATTGATCAAGAATTTATTTTTAATATTAATTCTATGCTTATAATAAACCCAATGATCTAAAACACAATTTTTTACTGTGTTATCAAATTTTTTATTTTTAAGAAATTTTATTTCTCCATGGTTATAACTTGCTCCGAAGAATATAGAATCAAATTTATAATTTTTTTTTCCATATTCTAAGATTTTAAAACCTTTACTAGAAAATATTTTTTTTGTTATTTGATTTATTTTAAATACCAAACTTTTATTTCTATTACTAAAAAGTTCAGATATAATTTCTGCACTGCCAGCTTCAAATGAAACAATTAAAATTTTTTTTAAACTTTTATCTTTTTCCACACTTTTAAAAATGCTTTAATAATTAAATCAATATCCTTTTTATTAAGATCAAACAAACATACCTCAATTCCAATAAAGTTTTTGTTATGCATAGTTTCACTAACTTTACACTTATATTTGTATTTATTTTTGTATGTCTTCCCATTTAAAGACCAAGGAAAACCTTTCGTTCCATAGGCAATTTTTCTATTAAAAATTGGTAATTTATGTACATTCGCATAACCACTGATTAAACCTTGTACGCCCTCTTTTTCTAAAAGCATTATTACTTTTTTTCTTGAAACTTTAATTTTTTTTAAATTTATGGATATAGGATAAATGTAGTAATTATGAGTCCAATTTTTTTGGTCTTTTGGTAAATTTATACTATTTCCAATCTCAACAAGCCCTTTTGTTAAACGTCGACATAAAAACTGTCTTCTTTTAATTATTTTTTTCAACTTTTTATATTGCTCAATTCCTATGGCGGCCTCTATCTCTCCCAGTCTAAAATTATGACCAATAATATTACTTAAATCCTTTTTAAGTTTAGAATTAATTACTGCTTCTCCGTGATTTCTGATCAATCGAACCCTATGGGCTAATTTTTTTGAATTGGTAATGACTACACCGCCTTCACCAGTATTTATATGTTTATGATAGTTAAAACTATAACCACCAATGTCAACATTTGTTCCTGATATTTTTCCCTTATACAATCCATAGGGTGTCTGGGCATTATCTGAAATAATTTTTATATTTTTGTTTTTTATTATTTTTTTTATTTTTATAATATCGGATGGGTATCCAAATATATCAACTGTAATAATAGCTTTGGTTTTCTTAGTGATTTTTTTTTTTACATCTAATGGATCGATACAAAAACTGTTACTATCAATATCAACAAATACAGGAATGCAATTCCAATGTAAAATTGCAGTTGCTGTTGCGCACATCGTCCAACTAGGAACTATGATTTCGTCGCCAGGCTCTAAATCTAAACTCCCTACCATTGCAACCAAACCAGAAGTCCATGAATTTACTGAAATTGCATATTTTACTCCATAAAATTTTTCTACTACTTTTTCAAATTTTCGTACGTTTTTTCCTCCTAAAAATTCTTTACTAGATGAACCTAAAAAACCAGATAGTTTTCCAGTTTTTAAGACTTTATTGCTCGCAATGATTTCTTCGCGTCCTATTGTGTTATTTTTTTTAAATTTATAATTAATTATTTTTTTTTGCATTAAGTATTTTGATTTTTTCAATTATAGTTGATACATTTTTATAAACATTCATCAAATGATTTTTTTTTTCCATTTTACTATGAATATAATCTAAGCTATTTTTTTGAGACATTGAATTATTTATTTTGATTTGAAATTTTTCTTCAAAATAAAAATTTTCCTTAATCAATTGATCTTTTTTGAGGGTATAAAATTTAAAATTGTTCATTTCGTTAGAAGTTAGAATTTTTGTTTTACTTCCAGTTATAATAAAGTCATTATTTGAAATATTTTTACTATTCGTATTTAAAAAAACTAAATATCCTTTTTTAAAATGTATTAAAAAATCAGGATTTTTTTTGTGATTTAAAATTTTAACTCTAATTTTATTTAACCCTAATGGATTTAATAAACTCAAAACATGTCCTAAATTATTACGTAAACCTCTTGAATAATATACAGAGCCACTAAAATTATTGAGTTTTTTTATATTTTTATAAATCTTTATATAATTTTTATCGTGAATTCTCTGGTAATTCACAAAAAGATTTATACCTCTTGATTTGCATATCTTTTCTATTTCTAAAAACTCTTTATGATTTTTGCCACATGGTTTTTCTATAATTATTACTTTAATGTTTTTATAAAAAGATAATTTACGTATAAAAAAAAGGTGGAATTGAGTATCTACGCAGATTACAGCGCATTCAATTTTTTGTAGAACTTTGCTGGGTGGAAACTTTTCATAAGTTGGAACATTATATTTATCTTTAAATTTTTTAATTTGTTTTTTTTTTTTATCAAAAACACCTATTAAATTAAAATTATTATTTTTTAGCAAAGCTTTAGTATGGGTAACAACATCATTATTGTTGTAATCATAATTTAATCCAATATCACCCAGTCCGAATAAAAAAGTATTTTTCGTCAAAATATAACCTTGATTTTTTTTCTTCTAACCTGAGAGTTAATTTTTTTTAATGTTTTATTAGAATTGATATATTTAACTACATCTTCACATGTAAAAAAAATGTTTTTTTCTTTTCTAAAATGATTAAGTATTTTGTCAATCAATACATAATCCTTATATTCATCTAAGGTTAAACCTAGCTTTGGATAATGAATATTTTCTGGCGCAAAAATATTTATTTGATTAAAAATTTTTTTATTATGTTTCATAAATAATGTAACATGCTCTCTATAATATTTACTTTTTGTTAATTTATATGATTTTTTTAAAGCATTAGTTTTATAGACAGCTACATCCATGCCGTCAGGATAACTTCTAAAATCACAATTTGATACAAAGTCTACCTTATGATTTTCAAATGTCTCAATAACCTGAGAAATTAAATTATAATCTATAATTGGACAATCACTTGTAATGCTAACAATATTTTTTACTTTAAATTTATTTGCAGCATCTAAAACTCTCTTTTTGACATTTAACTCAGATCCCCTGTAAAACATTATTCTGTTTTTCTTTGCAAATTTTATCAACAAATCATCTTTTTTATTTGTAGTAGTTGCAATAATAATCCTATTAATTTTCTTAACTTTTTTTATTCTATCAACTAAATGCTTCAACATTGGTTTGCCGCAACTTTTAAAAAGAATTTTTCCTGGCAAACGATTTGAATTCATTCTTGCCTCGATAATTGCTGCAAATTTTATCATTTGATTACTTAAAATTTTTAATTGATAATTCTTTAAATACGACACTTAAGCACTTGAAGTATTTTCTCAAAATTTTATCATTATGACTTGTGCTTATATAGATTGAATTCTTCGCTAAAAACCCAAACTGAAGCATTCTTTTAGTAATATACTTATAGATTTTTTCTGGATTTTTTTCAATTATTTCAAAAGTAATTAGACTATCCATTCCCTTAAACGAAATATTAATATTATTCTGTTTTGCAATTATGTTAATTTTGTTTTTGACTTTTTTTCCAATTTTTTTAACTTTAATCCAAGATTTAATTCTTTTCATTTCCTTTAAAGTAGCTAGACCAGCTGTGGTGCCGATTCTATCTGACCAAAAAGTGCTGCTAATAAAAGTTTTTTCTGCACATTTCATGATTTCTTTACGTCCCAGTAAAGCTGTTATTGGGTATCCATTACCCAATGCTTTACCATACATAACAAGATCGGGATAAACTCTGTACTTTAAATGTAAGCCACCAAAATATTCTCTAAAGCCAGTTGTACATTCATCAAATATTAACAAAATACCATTTCTTTTTGTAATACTTCTAATTTTTTTTAAAAAGTTTTTTTTTGGTGCAACTTCTCTTTGAACTTCCATTTTAACAGCAGCAATTTTACCTTTGTATTTTTTTATCAATTTTTCAAAAGTAGATATATCATTATATTTAAATGTATAAGTTGTTCCTTTAAGATTGCTTGGAATTCCTTCAAACTTAAGATCTTTAAAAAGATGTGTGTCAAGTCTGTTCTTATTTATTAAATTGGCCGAAAGATACCAATCATGCCATCCGTGATAACCGCATATTAAAATTATATTTTTCTTTGTATATGTCCTAGCAAGTCTAACCGCTATTGCATTTGTTTCCCCGCCAGTTTTAGCAAATCTTGCCATATTAGCCCAAGGATGTATCTCGACTAATTGTTTGGCTAATTCAACTTCTTCTGGGCAATTCAATGTAGTCATGTTACCCTTTTTTAAAACCTGCATAACAGCTTTCTCAATTTTAGGATTGGTATAGCCTAAAACATTTGTCCCAACACCCATCAAGGATAAATCAAAATATTTTTTATTATTTAAATCCCAAACTTTACATCCTTCACTTTTATGAAAGTATGTTGGCCAAATATTTTTAATAAATCTTGAAGGATTTTTTGATAAAAACATATTCCCGGTAGGAATAAATTTTAAAGCTTTTTTCCAAGTTATCTGATTTATATTTTTTTTTTCCATTTGTAAGGCTTAGTAATATTCTTGCTTATAGTAGCTTTATCAAAAATTTCAAAATTTTTATTAGTTTTTTTGTAATTTAAAATTTCCTTCAGCTGATTTAAATTATCTAGACCAATAACTATTTTATCAATAAAACCCAAACTTATGACAAAATTAAGACAGAGATCTAGCTTTAAAATATTTTTAGAATTACAAAACTTTTCCAAAATATTAAAATATTTTCCTATAAATTTACTACTATTTTGATTACTAACTAACAGTCCTTGTAAAAAGATTGATCTTCCGTGAACTTCAATTTTAAACTTTTTGCAGTAAGATATAAATTTTTTATTTCTAAATTCTTGATCTAAAATATTAATTGGAATTTGTAAAACATCTGGCCTAAAATACTTTTTTATTTTATTAAAATCATCCAAATTATATAATGATAATCCAATCTTTTTGGTAATCTTTTTTTTTTTAAGACATTTTAAAAAATCAATTGATTTTTTTAAATTTTTATTTTTAATTTTAACCGTTTCATGTAGTAAAATAGTATCAAATTTTTTTTGATTTGAAATTTCCAATTGTTGGATTAAAAGTTTATTTATTAAATTCTCATTTTTATTTATAGCTGGAATTTTTGTAATCAATTTAAATTTTTGTTTTGTAGATTTAATTTTTTTTAAAAAGTTTTGAATATTGTAATTTATAGCCGTATCAATATAAAAAATATTTTTTCTTTTAAGAAATTTTAAGAGCTTAACTTGATCCGTATAATTAAATTTATTTCCCGAAACGCCATATTTTTTTGAAAAATTAGCAGTTCCTATAATAATTTTTTTTTTAATATTGCTCATTTTATAATTTTAAAATAATGATTATTATAATTCTATGAATAATTTTAAATTAGGTAAAAAAAAAATATCTAACATCTCACCTACATATTTTATAGCAGATATAGCAGCAAATCATGACGGTAGCTTATCTCGTGCCAAAAAATTAATTGAACTTTCGGCAAAAGCTGGAGCTAATGCAGCTAAATTTCAACATTTCAAAGCTGAAACAATAGTGAGTAAATTAGGTTTTGATAAAATGAAAAAAAAAGCTCATCAGGCTAAATGGAAAAAGTCTGTTTTTGAAGTATACAAAGAAGCAAGTATAAATCCTGAATGGACTAAAGAATTAAAAAAAACTTGTATAAAAAATAATATAGATTTTATGACTGCGCCTTATGATTTAAATTACATTGACCAATTGCAAAAACATATCATGGCTTTTAAAATTGGGTCTGGTGATATTACATGGGAGGAGTCGCTAAATAAATTTTCGAAAAAAAAAGTTCCTATCATACTAGCTACTGGTGCATCGAATTTATCTGAAGTTAAAAGAGCAGTAAAATTATTAACAAGAAATAATAAAAAAATAATATTAATGCAATGCAATACTAATTACACAAACTCAATAGAGAATTTTAAGTATCTTAACTTAAATGTTTTATCCTCATATAAAAAATTATTTAAAAATAAAGTGATTTTAGGTCTTAGTGATCATACACCTGGCCATGTAAGTGTATTAGGTGCGGTAACCCTGGGAGCAAAAGTTATTGAAAAACATTTCACAGATGACAATAAAAGAAATGGACCAGATCATAAATTTTCAATGAATCCTCAAACATGGAAAGAAATGGTATCGTCTACAAGGCTCTTGGAAGCGGCTTTAGGGTCAGGAAAAAAAATCATAGAAAATAATGAAAAAGAGTCTGCGATTGTTCAAAGAAGAGCAATTTGGGTTGTAAATAAAATAAATAAAAATCAAATAATAAAAAAAAATAATTTAATTTGTTTGAGACCTTGCCCCTCTGGTGCCTTGGATCCTTTTTATTTAAAAAAAATTATCGGGAAAAGAGCAAAAAAAAAATTAATTCCTGGAAATTTTATTACTAAATTATGTGTGAAGTCATAGTTTTGATACCAAATTACAATGAAGAAAAGTCCCTTTTAAAATTGATAAAAAAAATAAAATATAAAATAATTGTTATTGATGATTGTTCAAAAGATAACTCTTTTTTAAAACTAAAAAAAAAAAAAATTGAAACTATAAGAAATAACAAAAGATTAGGATATGAGGCAACTTTAATAAATGGCTTTAATTATATTAAAAAAAAATATAAAAAATGTAGTTATATCTTAACTATGGATGCTGACGGAGAACATCCACCTGAAAATATTTCATCTATATTAAACTTTATAAAAAAAAAAAAATGTGATGTAGTAATAGGGTCTAGGTTTAAGTTAAATCGTTTTTCAGAATATGTTTTGTCTTTTTTTTTTCAAATAAAATATAGTTTACCTGATCCGCTTTCTGGTTTTAAAATCTATAGATCAAATTTGATTTTTAAAAATATTAAAAAAATAAAAAAAAAATTTTTTTTAATAGATCTCATCACTTATTTGTCTAAGTATCATAGAGTTTTAAATATGAATATTAGGGTAAAAAAAAGATCAAATTCATCTTCGAAGGTTGGCGGTATTATTAAGTCTAATCTCAAAATTTTATCATTATTGAAAGTTATTCTATAAAGTGAAATATTTGTTCATCTCACATACTGTTAAACAAGGTTTTGAATTTACTGACTTTAGATGTTATCAAAATTTAAAAAAATATCTGAAAATCAAAATGGTCTGTCTATCACGAGATAATGAGTTTAGTTCTATGCCAACATATTCGTCAAAAATAAAAAGTAAAATTACTAAAGATGACAAAAATATAATTTGGTCAAAAAGTGAAGATGATATTAAATTAAACCTTATTGATCATGACGCAATTATAATTTCCAGTATTCAAGGGTCCAAAATTTACTCTGAATTTGCCAAGAAAATTGGAAAAATCGTAGTTTTATTAGATACTTATTTTAATCAAGACTTCTACGGCAATCCAATTGCTGATTTAATAATATTTAAAAACTCTAATTCAAAGAAAATCTTTGATAAAATTAATAAAAAAAAAAACAAATATAATTTTAAAATTTCTGGCTGTATTCAAACCTTAAATTTGAAAAAAAATTTAATTTTAAATAAAAAAGAATTCTACCAAAAATATAATTTCAATAAAAATAAATTGAATTGTTTATTTTTGCCAAGTGGGCCACAACATCACTCCAATAAATTTAAGGAAATATATGTAAAAATTTGCGGTTTATTAAATAAGAATAATTATAATACTATTATAAAATTACACCCTACGGAATATAATATACCTAAATTAAAAAAATTTTATAAAAGTGGAAATACTTCCAATAGTATTTTGAATAATTTAAATCATAAAATAATTGATCCGTGTGATTTTTACTCTGCAATATTAAATTCAAAATTTATATTAGCTATTAATACTAATAGTTTTCATGAAGTTAATTTTCTAGGAAAACCAATAATATATGTAGAAAGATTGCAATTTTATAATATTAAATTTTCTAAAAACTATTTTTTAAATAAAAAAAAATTTCAAATTTATGAATATATAAACAAATATATTTATAAAAATTTAACTAAGAACAATCAATATTACACTGAACGTAATAAATCCATATTAAAATATTTCGGATGTGAAGTTCAAATTAGTGATTTATCAACTTTACTTAATAAAAAAAAACAAAAGAATAAATTACAAGTGAGTACAAAATTAAAAAAAGAAATCTCTCCTCTAATTTATAATAACAAAAAAAGTTTTTATAATCTTGCAAAAGATATAGACAATTTTTGCAAAAAAAAAAATGATCAAATTAAGGGTATAAATTTTAAAAAAGATATTGTCTTTTTTAAAGTGAAAGCTTTAATAAAAAAAATTTTATATATCAAAAGTTAATAAAGATTAATGCAGATTTATTTTTTGGATTTTCAACATTAATATAATGATATTTATTTAATTTCCATTTTTGGAATTTTCTGTTTATGTCATCCCTATCTTCTTTAAAATCAAAAGTATCATAAAATCTTGTGTCAATAATCACCATCGATCCATTATTTTCATTTTTAAATTCAATCATAGCTTCATAGATACTTTTTTCTTTATCTTTAAAAATATCGTCAAAAAAAATAATGGATTTTTGGCTTAAAAATTTTTTTATTAAATTTAGTTCTATTTTTACGTGATTATAAGAGTGATAACCATCTATAATTACAAGATCAAATTTATCAATTCCTTGAATATTATTTTTTAAAACTTCATGACTGTCACCAATTTTAAAATCTACATAATTAATCAAGTCTAAATCTGAAAATATTTTTTTTAATTTAAAGTCTTTAACTCTATCTACTAAATCTATAGTTGTAATTTTTTTTTTAACAAGATCTATTCCTTTTAAAGCTTTCGCGCAAATTAGAGAGCTGAAACCATTTCCTGTACCAATATCTAAAATATTTTGTATTTTGAATTCTTTTATAAGACTGTATAAAATATACGCTTCTACATTTCTGAGGGAACCTTTCTTTACATGATTTTTTCTCAAAAAAGGTAGTATTTTCTGTAATCTTGATATTCTATGTTTATTTATTAAATTGTAAATATTAGAGGTGTTAAAACCAGTATTATACAAATTAAATATTTCATCTCTATATTTATTTGTAATTTTTAAAACATCTATCATTTATATAAATATTTTTAATAATCAGTTTTTGTATCGACTAAGAAAATTAAAAATTCTCGTAACATCTTGAGTGTTAACATCATGTGCGCTAGGTAAACTAATTGAACTTTTAAAGAGTTTATTTGAGATTGGAAAAATTTCTCCTTTTGAAATATATTTTTTATATGGCTTCATTGTATGCATAGGAAAAAATATTGGCCTAGCTTCAATTCCATTAACATTTAGTTTTTTTAATATTTGGTTTTTATAACGTGTTAATTGATCATTTAGCCTTACTGTATACAGCCAATACGAATTTTTTACTGGACCGTATTCTCCGGGTAATTTTAAAAAATTAAATACTGACAATTTTTTATTGTATAACTTTACAAGATTTAATTTTTTTTTTACAAACCAATGTATTCTTTCCATTTGAGCACAACCAATTGCACTTTGAATATTAGTTATTCTAAAATTAAAACCTATGTCTTCATGCCAATATTTGATTTTTTTAGACATTCCGTGATCTCTTAATATTTCAGCTTTGGTTTTTAATTTTTGAGATTTAAAGCCAACCATTCCACCTTCACCAGTTGTTATCATCTTATTACCGAAAAAACTGAAAGTTGAAATATCTCCAAAATTTCCAACATGTTTATTTTTATAAAATGAACCTAAGGCTTCAGCACAATCTTCAATTAGAAAAATTTTATTTTTATTAGCAATTTTTTTTATCTTAGAGATATTTGCAGGATGCCCATAAAGATGAACAACTATAATCGCTTTTGTTTTTTTGGTTATTTTTTTTTGTATCAAATCTTCATCAATACAGTAAGTATTTTCTTTGACGTCTACAAAAACAGGTTTCGCACCGCTGTGTATTACAGCATTTACTGGTGAAGCAAATGTTAAATTTGGAACAATTACCTCATTATTTTCATTAATTCCGAGTGTATGCAATGCCAGTTGTAGAGCAGTTGTTCCATTCGATACAGCAATACAATGTTTTATTTTTGTATATAACGAAAATTTTTTTTCAAATTCTTTAACAAATTTTCCAGTAGATGATATCCACCCTGTATTAATACATTCATTTAAATATTTAACTTCATTCCCTCTTAGGTTTGGTTTAGCTAATGAAATTTTTTTAGTCGAAAGAATAAAATCAATAACTTTTTTATTTTTATCAATAATGGGGATACATCTAGGTTTTATTGTCTTTTTTTTGAGTAGTTTATTTTGTTCAGTTTGACTATAGTTTTCATGTAAATACTTATATTTCTTATTAGAAATTTTATATACATCAGTTTTTAGACTTATTTTTTTTAAAAGCGCTCTTCTAATATCACCATCTGTTAAAACTCCTTTTAATATACTTTTGTCATCTACAACAAAGCAAGTTCCTAGGGTATTTTTATTAATAAACTTCAATGCTTTTAAAATTGTATCTTTTTTATTTATTATTAAATACTTTAGATTATTCATATTTGTCGGCACATTTCCTTTTTATTAAATTTTGTAATTTCAAATATTCATTCATAGAAATTCCATAAACCTCTATCGTAACATATTCGACTTGCTTTTTAAAATTTTTCCAAAACCAGGATCTTGAAGTAAATTTTTTATTTGAGTCTGATTTGCCATCATTATCACTTAAATGGTATGCTATGATTAATTTTTTGAGAGAGTTATGTGCTTTTTCTAAATGAAAACCTAAAGTTTTTGAAGAGACTTTTAAATGAGCTGCATCTAAAAGTAAGCCAACATAATCATTAAATTTTCTAATTTCTTTAAAAAAACTTTTTATTTCACCAGGTGTAGTTAGTAAAAATGGATTAGTTTTAAAATTTTGAAAATTTTTTTTTGTTATTACATTATTTTCAATTAATAATTTAATTTCGTATTTTTTTGCAAATTTAATTAATACTTTTAATCTATTATAAAAATTTTTTAATGCTTTTTCTTTTTTTATTAATACTGTTTTTTTAAATTTTTTACCCAACTGTTTTGGGTTTGGATCAACTCTAAATCCTGCGTGAAAACTATAATATTTTGCTCCTAATTTTTTTGACAAAATTATATTTTTTTTAACAAGATTTAAACTTTTTGAAGCAATTTGTTTATTTTCTGATGATAAATTAAATACAAAAGGTTTTTTTGGTGGAGGAAAATAATTATGAATTTGGCTATTGTACTTGAACTTTTTTATGCTTTTCTCAAAATTTTTTATACTTTTGCCCCCTGAAAATTCTACGTTTTTAATTCCTACTGATCTAAGTTGATGAAATATCTTTGTACCCTCTATATTTCTATAGCCACCTGTTGAAATAAATATTTCCATTTAAATTTACCCTATTTACTTAATTTTAAATTTATAATTTTCATTGATAGGCGGGAAATAAGCGCATCGATAAAATCTTTGTTTTTTTTCCTCTGTCCAATTCTTATTTATTTTTCCATTATTTGGCATTTTTCTAGAATAATAAGATCTTTTTTTTTTATTTTGTTCTACACCTTCAAATTTTTTATTAAATATTAAATCAAAAACTTCATTTAAATGTAAAAAACTTAAATGAAGTAATTTGTAAAAAAGTGAAAACGCAGTGTCATTTTTACGAATACTAAGCCTCTTTTGCAATATTATGTTACCATCATCAAACTTATTTGTCATTTTATGATATGTAATGCCAGTTTTTTTTTCACCATTAAAAATTGCCCAAACTGATGAAAAGCAACCTGCATATTTTGGTAATAATGATGGATGTAGATTTACAGATTTATACAAAGGTGAATTAATTATATCAACAGAAATTTTTTTTCTATAGTGAAAACTTAAAAGCAAATCACATTTAGATTTTTTAATTACATTAATAATTTTTTTATTATTCTGATTATCTAATATATATTTTATGCCAAAGTGTTTTAGGTAACTTATGAATCTTTCATTATTTTTCATTTTATAATGGGTTAGAACCAAAATATTTTTTTTTAAAAAATTATTTTTAAACATTGCTTGAAGGAGGGAGATTCCAACATCGCCATATGTGGCAATAATTATTTTTTTAGAATTGATATTTTGTTGGTATTTTGACATATCATTTTATGTGTGAAAATTTAATATTTTCAGATTTTCTAACATTTTTATTTATTTTTTTTCCAATAAATAAGTTGATCTTATCGCCCAATAAACCGTCTCCAGGCCTAATAAGATCTATATCTTCATTTGTTAGTTTATGACCTTTTTTAATATCCTTATTATACACCATGCTTTTTCTAGATATTTTTTTCATAGAAATTTCCTCGCTTTGAACTCTTTTTAAATTCTTACCTCTTATATTTTCCGCTCTTCTAATATCGACAATTAATGATTTAAATTCATTAGGATCACTAGATGCCAAATGATCAGGACCTTTAAATTTCTTATTAAGTGTAAAGTGTTTTTCAATGATAGATACTCCATACCCAACTGACATTACAGATGCCAAATTGCCAACACTATGATCTGAAAAACCAACTGGACATTTAAACTTATTTTTTAAGGAGATAATATTCATTAAATTTAAAGATTTATCAGAACAGGGATAGCTTGATACACAGTGTAATAAACTAAATTTTTTATTTTTAAATTTTTTATAAATTTTTACAACAGAACTAATTTCCTGCATACTAGCCATTCCAGTGGAGATTATGACCGTATAATTTTTTTTTGCCAAATAAGTATGCATTTGATGATCAACTATATCAGCAGATGCAATTTTAAATTTTTTAATTCCAATTTTCTCAAGAAAAATAATATCACTTAAATTGTACGGAGTAGAAATAAATTCAATTTTTTTAATTTTACAATATTTTTTCAGAAAAATATGATTCTCTTTACTAAGCTCTAATTTTTTTAACATTTGATAATGTGTTTCAATTTTACTTCCTGATCTTTTTTGATATGGAACTTTAGGTGTATATCTCTTTGCCAGTTTATCTGCGCTGAAAGTTTGAAATTTTACAGCATCAGCTCCTATTTTTTTTGCAATATTTATAAGTTTTTTAGCTAATTTCATATCATTATTATGATTTACTCCGATTTCAGCAATTATAAAAATTTTTTTATTTTTTTTCATTTTCTTTCGTAAAGAAATTTTGCTATTTTGAAATCCAAACTGGTATCAATATCAATAGATCTCTCCCTAGGCATTCTATAAACATTCATTCTGATATTATAAAAATTTTTTGTTTTTAATAATCTTTTCACTGGACTAATAAATATTGCACCATTTGGTTTAAGATAACTATTATGATCTTGTGATCTAGTTTGGTGTCTTAGTAATGGTGATTTTTTACCAGGTGAATAAAAATTTTTGATTTTAAAAATTGATAACTCTGGGGGAAATTCATAATTAGTAACGCTTACGGTGTTGAATTTATTCTTAAAGAATATGCTAAATGCATTATTTATATCTTTTGCTACTCTAAATGGGCATGTAGGCAATAACAGAGCAACATTATCGTATTCATTCCGCCTGTTTAAAATATCTAAAACAACTTCTACAACACGAACTTTTGAACCTGATAGTTTTTTTTTTCTTTCCTCAAAAATTATTTTTGTATATTTTTTATTAAGTTTTAAAATTTTTTCATCATCTGAACTGATTATAATGTCGGTAAATTGTTTTGATTTAATTGCAGAGTTTATTGCCATTTCTATAAGGCTTTGATCTCCAATTTTTAGAAGGTTTTTATTTTTAAGTCGTTGTGAATTTTTCCTAGCACATATTATTGCTAAATTTTTCAAATTAAATTCCTTTTATAAAAGTAATTTTTATTTAAATATTTTTTTGAACTCTTTCTTAAATTTTCCATAAATTTACTGATTTTTTTATGATCTTTAATGTGTAACTTCTTTAATGGTAATCTTTCATCTCTATTCATGATTCTGCAATTCTCTAGACAAGATTTTATAAATAAATGCCATCCATATTTTTTCATCTCTTTAAAAAAAGGTTCTTCAATAAATTTCTCAATTTTTATTAAATAATTAATATCTTTATTTTTCAAAGCATTAAAATAATCGAACGCAATAGTAGGATCCAACAATTCTAGTCCTACTAGCCACGAATGACATCCTTTGCTATAATATTTCCTAAAAGCAGACATTCCCCCACCAGATCGTATAACTAAAACTTTGCTTTTAACCTTACTTATTAGCTTAACAGTAAAATCATGAATTTTAGCATCATCTTTAATTGCAACAATATTATTTAAAGAACATATTTTTTGAGCAAGTTTTAATGAATAATTTATAAATGGTGGTTTAATTCCAAAACCACTCATCATCATCTGCAGATGCAGTAAAATTGGCAAAGAACTTTTATCATTTAAGTATTTAAAATGAGAATAAACCTGATCTTCACTATAAAATTTCTCGCTAAATACAATACTTACAGCTTCTATTTTACTTTTTGATAATTTTTCTAATTTAGACAATATTTCTTTAGCAGATCCTTCCATTTTTATTGCACCTATAAAAATTGTATTTTTAAAATTTTTTTTTATATAATGGGATATTTTAATATTTAATGTTAAAGTTTCTCGCTCAGATAATAAGTTAAGACGACTATTATAAAACATGAGATAAAAAACTCTTACACC
>Ga0181568_10000292_pt1 | contig 43734 bp, 67 predicted proteins | sample 101ome_20_FD_133758 | JGI IMG/M metagenome (GOLD analysis project Ga0181568, IMG submission 133758) | Coastal salt marsh microbial communities from the Groves Creek Marsh, Skidaway Island, Georgia - 101404AT metaG (megahit assembly) | ecosystem: Environmental > Aquatic > Marine > Intertidal...
AAAGAGTATTGAAGATTAGCTAAAGCGATATTATCGCCTATATTTCTATCATAAACTCCAATGTGAAGTACTTTCATTATCCTCTAAGTTTTTCTCTGACTGGTTTTTCTGATTCAGTTACTACTAATTTACCATCACCGTATGCTTGCTCTAATTCTCTAATTCCGGAAACTAATTTAAACAGACCATGAGGAGTAACTGATGCACTATGATCTGATCCCTCCATATTTCTATCTAGAGTAATATGTCTTTCTATAATCTCTGCTCCTAGAAGGACAGATGCAACTGTAGTACCGAGTAGCATTTCATGACCAGAATAACCAATAGTAAAGTCTGGGTATTTATCTTTTAATGTTTTGATAGCAGAAAGATTCAACTCATCTACAGGTGCAGGGTAAGTAGAATTACAGTGTAAAAGCCCTATAGGTTCTGTCTTATTATAGAATGCCTTAGCGGTTCTAAGTGTGTCTACTGCATGATCTATCTCTTCTTCGGTAGACATACCAGTTGAAAAAATAACCTTCGGAAATCTCTCTACACAGGCAGTAAGTAAATCATCATCAGTTAAAGATGCTGATGGTAGTTTAATAAAAGGTAAGTTATATTGCTCTAAAAAATCAACTGAATCCATATCCCAAGGTGAAGCAGACCAAGCAATACCTTGCTGCTTACAGTACCTATCAATCTCATCATACTCCTCCTTACCGAACTCAACCTTATACTTATACTCAAGATAAGTCATTTCCTCTCCTTGCCAGATTCTAGGTTTATTCTTCTGTGCTTCTGGAACGCAAACATCAGGATTTCTCTTTTGAAACTTAACAGCATCACATCCGGCTGCTGCTGCAATATCAATCAACCTTTTAGCAATACTTAAATCACCTTGATGATTGATTCCAATTTCTCCAATAATGTACGTTTTTTTCATAACTCTTCTATTCTTTTACTTTTGTCACAAATTAATAAATCGTAAGCAGGTTTTTGCCCAGTAATCACTTTATGATACTTACACCCCCAGCTATCTAATTGCTTTTTAGTTACATCATACCAGTCTATACCAGAGATAGAACCTCTAGCAGTCCAGTATGTTATTTCATGACCTTGGTCATAAAGTTTATTTATCTTATCTATATTAATATGAATAGGTGTAGCTTTGTCGTAGGCAGTCCTATCCTGATCAGGTTGGTAATCAGCTATAGTCTCATCAATGTCTACATAAATAACCATATTATAATATAAGAACTTTTTGTATGAAATCCAACTATGTTAAGACAGATCTTGATCTAGTTACTTTAGTACCTAATTCGTTTACTTCTATCTTTTTCAAAGCAGCAAAGTTGTCATTAACATTTAACCATCTATAATGAGGAGTTTTATTAAAAACAAATTCATCTACAGCTTGTTTAGTACCAGGAAATGTTTCATAATCAGTTACAATTATAACACCTCCTACTGGAATATATTGATCAAAGAAATTTAATCCATGTAAGGTACTTGAATAACTAACTAGATGGGAATGTACAATAGCAGCAGGACTTTTATCGTAGTTTTCTGGTAGTGTTTCTTCTATGTATCCTTTCACTAATCTCACCTCTGTATTTATAGTATGTTGAATATCATATGCAGGTTGTGGAGGTCTTTTAAATCCTCCTCTTTGAAAAGCACCTTGATCTTCAGGTTTAGGTTCTCCATATCCATCAAAAGATTCATACATCCAAATGTTACGTTTACTGACTTCTAATTTATTCATGTAGCCAATAAACTCTTTCAGACTATTACCTTTACCGAATCCTAATTCAATCAATGATCCTTTAACTGCGTCCGCTACTGATAATGCTTCTTTGTATTCCATATTAATAAATAGGTTTATCTAGGATTTGGCACTAAACGAAAAGTACAAGCAGGTCTACCGTTAATTATCGGCATACCGAACTCATCATACTCTATAGTTTTTACTTTAGTTCTCTTATTTTTAAATCGACCTACCATAATTGTATCGCCGACTTTAACATCTATTTTAATCATAATGTATCGTAATAAGCGTTTTGCTTTTCTTGTCTTTTTATATCTTTAGGATGATACAAACATAAAGCTTCATTAGAAGGTAAAGCTGCATATGTTTTAAATCCTTCTAGTCTTTCATGAACTTTATTGACCCATTTAATCTCTGGTTTGTTCCTCCAAACACGCCATTGATAGTCAGGCCAGTTTACCCAACCAAGTTGATTAACATTCCAATTCCATTTATCGATATGCTCCTGAGTTAAGCCTTCTACTGTATTAACTCTAGGAACTAAATAAACTTCGTTATCAGAATTTTCTTCTAATATAGAAGGAAGTAATTTAATTAAATTTTCATTAGGTATTTCATCAGCATCAATCTGAAATATATAATCTCCTTTACATAAAGAGGTTAACTGATTTTTCCAATCAGCGAAATGATGCTTAAAAGATTTAGCATGAGCAGTTATGCTGCCTTGTTTTTGTAGTTCACATAAATGACTCCATACCTCAGCAGTACCAGCTTGTTTGTCGAACAGTACAACTATTTCATCCTCTTCTCTTCCATTTAGGATTAGAAACGAAAGTAACTTTTGTATCTCAACAATCTCATTACAAACAGTAATTGCATAACTTATTTTCATGACTGTATTTGAAAGAATCCAATATAGTCCATAGCGTCCATAAAGTCCTTCTGGTTAAATGCTTTTTTGTTTTGCATATCCATTCTCCATTCGTTGCCTTCTGGGTACTTTCCTGATTCTATTTCTTCTTTAGTTAACTTAACGGCCTTGACAGCAGTCCATAACCAATTATCTTTACCAGTACCGTCTGCAAATACCATACCTTTCATAGGTAAGGTAATAGTAGAAGGAGACCAAACTCTCTTCTCCTGATCTATAAATAATAAATCTTTATATAGTTCAGGTGAAGTTTCTAAAATATTCTGATGTAGTGGACTACCTTCAGTTAGTATAGTTGAAGTTGTAAAACCACAACCCATACACATCCATGTAGTAGTTTCTTCGTTTAAATGCTGTTCGTAACATGCATTACCGCCACATCTTTTACATTCTGTTAATTTATACATTCGTATCTACTTTTTCTAATTTAGGTAAATCTAATTTAGGTAGTGTTAGTTTTATTTCTTTTGGAAACTCTGGTATATTTTTATCTAATAACTCTTCTAAAAGTTTTTGCATATTATCAAAAGTAAAGTTATCTAATATTCTTCGTCTCTGCTTCTTTGCACCAGGAATACAATCTTTATAATGTTTATATGTTTGTTTAAATGCTCTATTAACATCAACATCACTAGGAGTAAACCATGCTGATTCTGGTATAAGCACATCTTTTACAACAGAGCTTGCATGTAGTTTATCTATTGTCCCCCCAATAAGTATACTTTCATTTCTATCTAAGAAATCTGTTTGACCTGACCAGCCAGATGCTATGATTGGTTTACCTGTAGTAGCAAATTCAGCTAATGGTCTTCCATATCCTTCACCTTTAGTTAATGATACCATAACTTTAACTTTAGGATGATTATATAGAATATTCATATCGTCATCAGATATTTCTCCATGTAGTAAATAAATGTTAGGTAAACCTCCTTTAACAGTCTTTTTGATAGCATCTATTTTGTCTAATATTCTCTCTCTATCCATTATAGAAGAGTTAGCTTGACTTACTTTTAAAATAAGAGCTGGTTTCTTTTGTTTATTCTTAAATGACTCTAAAAAGGTTTTAACTGTATAACCTATATTCTTTCTGTCATGTCCAAAATCTCCTTGCATCCAGTGACCAACAGTTAAATAACAGTACTGTTCAGTAATAGAATCTAAAGCAGCTTGTACACCATGATTAGACTTAGTCTTAACAGAATAATATTTACCAACATCTACTCCTTCAAATAATACCTCAATAGGTTTTTCTAGTTTAATTTGTTTCTGAGGTTGATTAGTTTTAGGGTCTACTATATCTATTTTTGCTTCTTCAAATACTTTCTTAGAATGATTAGAGGAAGTCAAAAGTAAATCCATTCTATTACACCCTTCAATCCAACTATGGTGACACATTGTTGACTCTATACCAGCAGTAACACCAATATTATATTTACCAACAGGTTGGAATTCATTAGGAACTGTAATTTGAATCCATACTTCCGGTTGTGCTGTAAGATTAGGTATGATGAGACTTATTAACTCCTGTTCATCATGGTCTTCTAAATAACCAAATCTTGTATTACCCCATCTTTGCCCTAGTATACTTACATCATACTTACCGGTTGCTAATAATGCCTTAACAAAATCTCTTGATCTTGCACCGTAACCAGAATAAGTATCAATAGGACAGCTAACTGTCAATCTTATTTTACTCATATTGTTCTATATCTTCTGTTCTTATTTAATTTTTCTCTAACAGTATTACCTAAAAACTTTTTAAGCTTTAATCTACCATTAAATTCATCACGAATTTGATTAAGTTGAGTATTACCATTATCTTGTCTGTTCATTAGTACCCGGTTAATTTATGTTCAACAATCACTGATGGTCTATCTCCTACCTTGATTAAATCAAATTGCTCTCTAGGAGTAAACTTATCAAACGTTTTATCTATAGCTTCAATAATTCTATTACTCATAGTTACACCTGTGAAGCCAGCTTCTTTTGATATAGCCCATTCTCTACCTGCTAATCCTCTTTCTTTTCTTTCCTCTGGGGAGAGTGAATAAACATTAAATATAGCCTCACATACATCTTCAGGTGAACATCTATCATCAAATATGTAAGGAGTAGGAGGAGAACCTGCTAACGATATATTGTTTGGGAATATAGGTTCAGCCCACTTACCACATTTCTTATAAGTACCTCTATGATTAGAAGGAAACTCTTTAGAAAGTTTAACCCAGTTACCATTCTCATCTTCAAATCTACATTGGTCTTGCATACCTCCAGTTACGTTAGGAGCTATCATAGTACCTGCCATCATAGATTCAGTTAATGATAATCCCCATCCCTCGTTAGAAGAAATAAGTAAAGTTAAGTCAGCTAAATTATATAATCCATTCATTTGTGCTGGATTAATTTTACTTTGAGAGAAATAAACATTACAGTAGTCAGGAGGACAGAGTGCTGCTTTTACAGCATTTAAGTCTGTACCATTAGGATCAACTGAGGCAGTATGTAATATTAAGGCACATTTACTTGCTTTCTCTTTACCGATTTTATCGCAGAATAATCTATAAGAAAGTAAAACATCACCTGGTCTCTTTCTATGAATGTTTCTAGAATTAAAAAATACTATAAAATCGTAATCTTTACCATGTAGTACTCCCTTCTTAAAGTCTTGATACTCTTTGCTATTTTCTTTATCCTCAATAGGTTTAAAAACATCATGATTAATTCCATGGGGAATGTATTCAGAAACTTTATTTCCTATTTTATCCTTTAGAACAAGTTCGTTAATAACTTTAGTTTGTTGAGATATAGCTAATAATGCATCTACAGAATCATAATAGTTTTTATTGTAGTTAGGTGCAGGATAGTCATCCCATATGTTCAACCATATAATTGGTACTTTATTTCTAATCTCTCTTTCTATTTCAAACAACCATGTCCAGTACCTAGGATCAGTAAAAATAAAAATAGCATCTGGTTTTTCTTTCTTCAGAAGTTGTCTAATCAACATAGCATCACCATAACCATCGTAAGGTAAGATCTTAACATCTGAGTCTTCCATACCGATAGTTTTATTAATATCTTCTGATAGGTCTAATACTTTGCCTCTTTCAGCATGCTTAACTGCTGCACCGACATTAAACCAATTAAAATGATGTGCTGTACCTAGTACAAACTCTCTCGCCATTGTTGCAATACCAGAATGCATTCTAATATCATCACACAACAATAAGATTTTTTTACGCTCATTCTTTGGTAAAGGTAAAAATTTATCTTTCATTCGTAACTTTAATTTTTATGTTGTTTTGTTTGTGTATTTTGTCTCTAAACGTCTTATCAGTAAGATATAAAAAAATTGCACGATCGGCAAGCTTTTTAAATGAAAAGTTATCTTGTAGGCAGGCCATTTTAAACTGATCGAAAAGAGGTTGGGTAATTTTAACCGAGGTTAATTTTTCTTGTTTTATCATAACAATATATCTTTATATATTTATATATAAATAGGCTCTAGTCCACAAAAGGACTACAATTTGAACACTTTCCTAACGGACTTTTACATTTATATTCTTTGTCAACATACTTACCTTCATTATCTAATACATCTTTAACATATTCATCTAACATTGTAAGTACTTGTTTAGTTTTTCTTGGACCAGCAGCAGGTCTAAATTGCTGTACTCTTCTTTGAGCTGCTGCAAATTCAGCTTCTGCAGGTACTCTTCTTTTGACTATAAAGAACTCTACATTTATCTTACTACTATCAACACCAAACTGTCTAGCAAAAAACTCTTTGTATAAAACTACCTGAGCAGTTAAGTTAGGATTCTTTTTCTGATTTGGTGACCATCCTCTAGTAGATGTTTTGATATCCATAACAGTCCAAGTATCATTATTAGGATGATAGAATACTAAATCTATTAATCCTTTAAACTTAACCCCTGGTTTGATATCTTGGTATAGTAAAGTTTCTACACCAGCTAACATCATACTTTTAGTAGTAAAGTAACCTGCTCTTTTTTTAGTAAGGAAATCTAATATATGCTTACCATCTAAATAAAATTCAGTTAACTCATCTGCACTAGAAAAATGATCTCCATTCATCATTGCTTTACCCATCCTATATGATTTAACCATATTAGCATACAAAAGCTTATCGAGGTTCATATCATTAGCTGCTTTTACTTTATCATGATACATTACTGTTAACCACTCTTGAATAGTTTCATGCATTGCTGAACCGAAACATGTATAGATATTCTGAGTAAAAGGTACTTCATTTCTTAAATACTGTAACTCCCATAGCTTAGGGCATTTATTATATGTGCTAACAGCACTATAAGAAACATGAGTATACTTTGAAGGTTCTTGTTTGATTTTAGACTCCCATACCTTCTTTACGGGACCTTTAAGCTTTTTAGCCATATAACATTTTTAAAATTCTATCAGCTAATATCTTATGAGCTTTAGCTGACGGATGGAATCTCTCTTCAATCCAACCTTCTAATTGTTTATCTTTTTCTTTATTATGATATTCCATCATAGAACTTTTGAGACTGGAGCCTGATAACGAAACAGTCCAATCCCAGAAGTTGGTACTATTATTTAAATATACGAAATTTTTCCATGGGATACAACTATTTAACGTGTTATTTTTAAGTAACTCACCGAATAGTTCTTGGTTATAATCTCTTGAAAACGCTGGAAATAATGTTAATCTAGCTTTTAATTTATCAACATGTAGGTTGAGAATTTTGCATGCTATTACAAAGTTTACTGCTTGACATTCAGGAGTCCAGTACTTACCGTATTCAACTTCTAATCCATATACTTCCGGAATACTACCTGGTGAGCTGATACAAGGGAAAACAGGTAAAAAAGGTCGACCTGGGTTGAAGTCTTTATTAATTACATCTATTCTGTTCAAACCTGTAGGCATGAAGATTATATGGATATCATCATACTTACTCCAATCTACATCTGAAAGTGTTAATTGTAGAACTGATCCTAGATTACCTTGTGCTTCTGCTCCAAAGTTATAGGTATCAGCTTCAATAGCATCACCTACATGCTTTAAAAATGAACCATCATGTCCTCCTGCTTCTATACCGGCAATAAAAGAACACCCTAGTCCTATTAGTGCTTTCAATGATTAATCGTTTTTCCAGAGACCTCTCTTAACTAATTGAGCAATGATACCGTAGTTAGTAATATCTTGAAAAGTATCTATTAGTGATTCGTTTTGTGCTTTTCTACCTGATATAATCATATTCTTCCATCTATTGATCTTATCTGAAAGTCTATACCATAATCCGGTCATAGCAAATTCTACTTCATCAGCATTTTCTAAATTAGTACCTGCACTTACATTATGCATTCCATAATCTAAATGCTTTCTAGCAAATAATTCAAATTGCTCATCTACTATCTCTTGATATGCTCTGTAGATAGTTGGGTACTCTTCTTTTAAAATCTCCTTAGCTGAAGGAGGATGTTTAGCGTTCATTATTTCTCTATCACTCATCTCCGAAATGTCTATTAATAGTTTCTAATACATCATCTGCTTCTGCTAACGCTCTAATAGCTTCTTCTGCATTATTATAAAAATCTGTTGTGGAGTGATCGCCGATTCCAGCGGGGTGTTGAGTTAGAAGTTCTAACGTCATTAATGCCTTTTCTTTTTGTGCTTCAAAGGTCTTTTTGAGCATCTTGATAACTCTATATTGTGCCATAATAAAACTAGTATTTATTTAAATATAAATAAAATATTTCAAAAAAACAACTATAAATACCTAATAATTTCGTTTGATATTTTAGTTTCTGTACCATCATTTAATTCTACTCTACTTTTAGATGGTCCTTTTTGTAAAACTCTTTTAATAGCTTTTGGATCAGGTTCAGGTATATCTGTATCGTCTTCATTCTTTACTACCCAATCCTCTTCAGGAGGAACAGTACCTCTAGCCTCATCATAATGTTCTCCTTCATTACCATTCTGACCTATAATATTCATTCTACGCTCATCATTTTCATCATATTCTTCTAAAGGGTCAACAGGTTCTGGAGAATCATCCCATAAGTCTTTTTCTATCTCATCTTCAAACTCATTATATAAATTTTTTCTATTTGCTACATCAAATGCAAAGTTAGCTGCTACTACTAAAGATATAGCTAAAGGATCAAATACAAATATGATAATTAATAATAGCCAGTTAATAATTTTATCCATAGGAGTACCAGTAAGCCCTGAGAGATATTGTAAAGGACCTAGTTCTCCTACTGTATCCGAGTTGTTCTGTAATGAAAGTATCTCTAACTTTATATTCTGTAAACTATCAGCAGCGACGGTTCTTTTCAAATAGACGTCTTTCCTATTATCTTCTTCAATTGCGAGTCTATTTTGTGCAAGACGTAGCTCAGCTGTAGATACGGTTGTTCTAACGCCCCCAACCACCGAGGTGTCACGTACTTGGATCGACGTAGCTTTGGCGCTAGAAAGAGCAGCAATATTATCAGATATTTGCGCAAGCTCTTGATCAAATCGTTGTAAATCGTCTTCATAAAATTTTGATTTATTTTCTAAAAACTCTATTTGGTTTTCATTGACAACTAATTTTTGATACGTTTCTTGATAAGAGGCACTTAAAAAACCGTATATACCCATACTAGTAATGAGCACTAATATAACGGCTGCCACAGTAAGATACGCTCTGAGAAGTTTATTTATAGTATTCCAATATTGGTATAAAAGAGAAGCTATAACTAATTTAGCTACTTCTAAAGAACCAGCCATAACTATAACCTCAAAGCTAGCTCCTGCAAATAATTTACTCAGTCCACTTACTGAATAAAATGCAGCAGATGCAGATACGGAAACCGCTGAAAATGCGATTATAAATGGGAATATGTTTCGCTTTATTCTATTTGTCATTGTACTAGCAATAAGAGGGTAGCCGCAGCGCCAACTACACTTCCTATCTTATAAATAGTAGATTGTCGCTTTTGCCTCTTGAGAGCCAGTTCAAAATCAGCTGTTAACTGTGCTTGAGTGTCGTATTTTTTATTTAATTCAATGATAACTGACTCTAAATTATTGTTCTGTAACTGTAAATTTGTTACTAATTGATTTTGAGTTAACAGTTTATCATTAGTTTCCGTCAGAATTGATTGCATAGTTTGCATTTCTGTCGATAATCCATCGAATTGGATTAAATCTTTGATAACTAATCGAGCAATGGGTTTAGTTAATTGAATCTTGGTGCTGTCTATAGCGCTCTGCGAAAAACCTTTCGAGCTCATCATCACCAAAACTGTCAACAGCATTAAGCTTTTGCTCAGTCTCCCTTTTGATAACATAAATTCTTGAATTTAATTGATTAATTCTTACATCGTATTCACTGATTCTTGTAGAAAGTGAATCAGCTTCTACCTTTAATTCCGTATTCTGTGTTTGAATTGAGTCTATTCTCTGTTCTAACAACTGAATCTTTAGTTCATATGATTCTACGTCAACATCTATCTTAGGTTGACCCCAAATCATCCATGCTACAAAGCCACCTAGAATGGCAAACAGCAAGTATCCCTGTAATCCTTTTAACTTCATAACTATAATATAGTGATTTAATTTTAATTAGGCAACTATATCCTTACTTTCTATTAATGTGTAAGTAAATGAGTTACCCCAAATAGTAGCAGCTTGGTTACAAATCTCCATGAATTCTTTGAAATCACTGTTAGCTGCAATCACTTGGCAACCAGCTGACCACTTATCTACTCTTATAGACTTGCCGCCTTCTTTAGCTGTAGCTCTATGAATATTGATTCCGTAAATTCCTTCTTTAACGTTTTCTTCGATTAAGTCATATTCAGCATCTTGATCTCCATCTCTGTATACTTTTAATGGTTTCTTCTGTCTTAATGCTTCATATTTACCTTGATGTAAACCAATCTTATGTGAACCTCTATATTGTCCTGGTTTAAGAATAGCTACACCGTCAGGGTTAAGTAGATTTTCTGCCCAATGAATGCCTGGATCGGTAGTTGCTTCATAGCATTTAAACTGCCAATCACCGTTATTATCTATAAAAGATACAGTAACGTGGTCATCAAATCTGTTAGTAATTCTATTATTTGTATCTGAGTTTCTAACTCCAACGATATTTACATCGTATCCTTTTGCAGATTCAAACCAAACATATCCTTTCGACTTAACTGCACTTTTAATTTGCTCTAATGTATACATTTATTAGTCTTTTTTACCAAAAATTTTACCTGCTTCAGCAATTCCAAATGAACCTAATACAATCCATACAAATGAATTATAAATAAATTCGTTAATTACTAAATCTTTTCCTATGTATCCAGTTACTAAATCTGCAATTGCAAATAGAGTCATGATTACAAAGGATGCGAATCCAACTACTGATTTTTCGTTGATATCGTTTTCGTCTTTAAAAATATCTCTAAAGCTCATCCATTTTTTATTTAAGTATTTAAACATAAATAACAATTTAAGTGAAACGTTCTTTTATATAAATAGTTTCTAAAATTGGAATCTAGAACCTACAGTTATTGCCCAAGACATTGGCATCTCTGGCATTGTACTACCTATTAACGTACCTCCTAAGTTAGCTTTAAACCTCTGTGTAAGGTTAAAATCAAAGTTACTACCAATAACATAGTTACCATATTTAGTCCAATTTACTTTTTTACTAATATTATCATAAGATGCTGGAGACATAGAATATGCTAACATTGGAGATATAGTCAACCTATCCCAATATTTAAAGTTAAAAGGTTTAGTTCCAAAAGCAGTAAATGCTGCTGTCGCAACATGTTGATTCCCTTCTAGGAACACTCCCATACCGGTCATTGCCCATCCACCTACGAATCCATTCCAAAAATTATCTTTCTGTCCTAAAAATACATCACTAATACCTACTGTGAAAATATTTGTAGTAAACATTCTCATATACCCAGCAGATATAGACTGTACTTTCATTATACTTCCTCTAACAGCTACTTCACCAAACTTCTCCATCTCCATAGTAAATGGATTAAGTACCATTATATCTTCTTTTTTATCATAATTGAATAGTACTGAGCTTTTGGATAAGTTTAAACTAAACTGTTGAAGGTTAGACCATATCATAGCATTAGCTGAATATGTATCTATTCCTGTCAGAGATGATTGTGAATATCCAAATGATGCAGCATTAGTTAATACCCCATCTATCATTTGCATAGTTACAAGGTTGGCTGTAACAATAGGAGGTGCAAATCTCTTTTCTTTTTCATCTTCATCTTCCTCTTCTTCATCCTCATTAGAGCTTTCCTCTTGTTCCTCATCTTCATCTTCATCTTCAGATTCCTCGTCGCTAGACTCCTCTTCATCTGATTCTTCCTCTGATTCCTCTTCTGAGCTCTCGTCAGATTCTTCTTCGGATTTTTCTTCATCTACTTCTTCTTCTTTGCTTTCTTCTTCAGAGCTTTCTTCAGACTTCTCGTCAGAGCCTTCTTCCTTATTTTCGCTATTTTCCTCACCTTCATTGCCTTCTGATCCTTCTTCGCCTGAATCTCCTGAGCCTTCTCCTGACGAATCACCATCGCCGCTATCTCCATCCCCAGAAGAGTCACTGTCACCTGATGAACCAGAATCTTCACCCGATCCAGAATCCCCACCTTGATCTCCACCTTCTCCGCTGCCGCTATCGCCAGAAGAGTTGCCTCCTCCAGAGTCTCCGGAATTATCTCCTCCTGAGTTATCGTTTCCAGTACTGCCCGAATCCCCGCCTGAGCTATCTCCGCCCCCTGAGCTTGTTCCGCTGCTGTCACCTCCTGAGCTACTTCCTGAGTCGGTTCCTGAGCTTCCTGAAGAGCTTGATCCAGAAGTGCCTCCTGAGCTTCCACTTGTTGATCCACTTCCTGACGAAGTCGATCCTGATCCTGTATTTCCATTTGATGTGTTTGTATTAGTTGTACCTGTGTTTGTTGTACCAGTAGTTCCTGTTGTACCAGTAGTACCGGTGTTATTGGTTGCATTAGATGTAGCATTAGTAGCTGCATTAGTTGCATTAGATGTAGCTTGTGTAGTAGTGTTTTGAGTAGTTTGGCTAGTAGCATTATTAGTAGAACATGGTGATAAAGCTTGCCACCAAGAGTAAGTTTCTTCTAACCATGTCTGTAAAGTACCGTTAGTGAATTCAGCCGCAGTAAAAGTTCTTGATTTATTATAGAATGCTACAACAGCTTGACCGCCCATTTGGACAGTAAATACGTGAACTTGTCCAGTACATCTATCTACGTAGGTTTGGACAAGAGCTTGCGAAAAACTCTTGCCCGTACCCATCGCAGCAAATAATAAAACTAGTAGTAACCTTCTCATAACAATTAATGATCAAATATTTTCTTCTGTATCATTCTTTTGACAATTTTAGCTACTGCAGTTTCTAGAGCTTTTCTAGTTGCTACACCAACTGATGAAGAGTTAAATTTTACTTCATCTAAGTTATCGTCATTGAGAAAGGTTAATTCTCTCCTAGTCACCGCATCTCCTAATCCTGATCCAGTCATATATAGACCAGTTTCAGCATCAACCATGCGTACCTGTAACCCTAATCTAGTCACTAGGGTATTCTCTACTCCATCCTTTAGATTTACTGTCTCATCTTCAGATACAGAATAGTCATAAACTTCTACATAACAGAAGTATTTTGCAAGAGTTATTTTTCCTATGATATTAGTTTCATTTGCTGTAAAGCCTTTTTGAGATGCTTTATACTGTGTCACCATTCTATCTTTAATTTCATCTCTAGTTTCTACAAATTCGAATCTAAAGGTTTCATCAAGAAAAGCAACAGTAATATTAGTCAGACCAAGTCCAACTCTACCATCTTTTAATTCAGGGTATTGTTCTAATACAGCCTCTGAGACACCTATGTCAAGAAGAGCAACGGGAACGGGCATACCATTGTAGTCTGGGATTGAATATATCGAGGTTCTTTTTTCAAATTCAGACTGATAAGACTCCGTGGTTGTTTTCCCGACAACTTGAGTTCGTGCACTACTAAAGCATAATAATGATAATAGTAGTACTAGTCCGATTCTAATACCCAAGGGTATCGAAAACCCCGAACGTTGCGTTGCTTAAGTCAGCTTCACCAGATATGATAGCATATACCATAGTAGTCCATCCGACTATAAACAATAGAAATAAGCCAGTTACCCAGACAAACAAAATTGTTTGCCAAATTTTCCATAATAAAGTTGGCTGTTCGAAAATTTCTTCATATATTTCAATGAAAGGGTTTGCGATAAAGTTGATTACATTCATAGTTTTTAATTTTTAAGGTTACCAATCAAATTCTTTCTTTTTTTCTGGAGAAGCTGGTTGTGCGACCGGCTTTTCCTCTTTTATAATAACTAATGTATCCACTTTAGATTCTGCTGCTTCTAAATTTGTAGATACTTCTTGCTTTACTTCGTCGTCACCGTCGAAGATTTTTTCCATATTAGCAATAAAGAGACCCCCAGCAGTTGTTATAGCTAAGGTTACGACTCCTATTATCGCTTTTTTGATTTCGCTTAATGAGCTTTCTTTTTCTGCCATTTTATAAAATAGTGTATTTTACATTATACAATTCTTCGCCTTCATAAGAAACTATAATAGTATAATCTCCATCTGAAAATGCGTTCGTATAGAATTCATTAACGTTATCACCTGCTTCAGCGTTTATGACTGATTTAGATACTACGTTATTGAATCTATTTCTTATTTCTAGGATATATCTTCCAGGTGTTTGAGTTTTAAGATTGAATAAAGATCCATCTCTAATGTCACTACCTTGAAATTTTAATCCTTCTAGGTCTGCTATTTCTAATCTATCGTCTACGTTTACACCCCAAGGATCTAATTCATCCTTCATACATGCAACGGCTAATAAAAATAAAAGTACGTAATATATTTTTTTCATGTTATTGAATATTTAAAATTTGTTGTAATCCATCTGTACCTGCTGCATCTGTATTAATGATTGTTACTAAACCAGCAGCTGAAGTCACAGCTTCTAATGGTGTAAATATAGCAGTCATTTTAGAGTTCTTAGGTAATGCTCCACCATTCTGATGTATACTACCTAAACTAACTCTTGTATAATCAGCACTACCAAAATTAGTTGTAGTGTTACCAGTATCAAATACTACTTCTTTAAACTGTAGTCTTGTTGCATCGTATCCTAATTTAAGCTGTAATGCTGCTGTATCTTCTCCTAGTACTTCTATATGTACATGTAACTCTCCATCTTTTAATTCAGAAATTAAATTAGCATCTACTGTAGAATTAGTATACTTATTTTCTCCGTACTGTTGTGTGCTTGCTCTAGCAGTAGTAGGTTGTGAAGAGTAAGCAACAGTTGCTGCAGCTTCACTAGGTACAATACCGTGTGATAGGTTAGCATCAGCATAAAGTGCTGTACTATAAGGTAAGTTAACATCTCCATTAGATAAGTCTACTGTAAAGTCTTCAGTAGTAGCTACTTGAGTTGATTGCCAATCACTGAATGAAAGATTATCATATTCTGATTCTTTAACGAATGCAAAAGCATCTACATTATTTAATTCTTTATTTACGAATACATCACCGCCTTCTACACCTACTACATGAGCTAATAATGTATAAGAATCTTGACTTTCTATTTCACCATTATCATCAAAATCTGTAGCTAAATATTGAATAGGGTAATCAAATGCATTACCGTAATCTCCATGCTCGAATCCTCCAGTCTCTTTAAGAAGTAAAACAGCATCTGATATAGTCACACCGTTATCAAATATTGATGTAAGTTCTGCTTCTGTACCTTCCATTTAAAATCAAATTTATAAGTATCAGTAGAAGAGTTAACCCAGTCAGTTACTACTGCTTGACCGTTAGCATCTAAATCAACTGTTCCTGTTACTGTTCCATTTTTATAAATGTCTACTTCAAATTTAGTAGGATCTACGTTACTATTAAACTCTACCTTTAAGTATACGTTATTATCAAAATCTTCTAGTGGTACGTTTGATATCCATTGAGTAGCATATCCTCTTACTTTTCCTATAGGGTATGTATATGTCTGAGTGTTATCGTCTACTTTTGCCATAGTGACTTTAATCGCTTTAGCATAGTTAGAAGCATCAGTACTTTTAACTTTAAATCTTAATTCTATATATTCTCCGTCAAACGATGTTGTATGTTGAGTAGTGTAGTGCCATACATCCCAACCTGTTACAGTTCCATATCCCCCGCCTCCTTGTGACCATTGTGCCCATAAGTCATTTTCATCGTAATTAGTATTTACTGCCCATTTTGTATCAGTATATACAAAAGAGCTATTTTGAGCATTAGATATATTCCATACTGGATCTAATATTGTATAAGCATTTTTGTTATACTCAACATCTGTATGTACATAAGTAATACCATATGTACTATCAAGATTCTGTAAATCTAACGCTAATCTAATAGTGTCATTTACTTGAACCTTAGTAATGTCAGTTTCACCTCCGGTTGTTCCTAAAAATTTTAAATCAATATCTACCCCGTCAGTAGAAGACGACTGTCCAAAAGCAGCTAAAGGTAGCATAAATAAAAGTAAGTATACTAGTGTTTTCATTTTTTTTTCATGTGTTTAGTAAGCTCAGGATACATTTCCCATATCCTATCTGAGACCCATTTGTCAAATTTTATTATTAATTGTATAATCCTTTTCATAGTTTTAACTTTTTAATTAAATCTTCACAAAGCTTTTTTATTGCAGTAGAGACATTAGCTTGTGAAAATTTCCCTCCCTCATCTATGATTAAGGTAGCTGTTGAAATAGATTTAGCTGTACCTTTTGATACTGCTGTTTTCTTTTTGCCATCAATTATGACAGTGCCTCTAGCTATGATTTGATAAACATCTATATTTTTACCGTACACTCCTAATTGTAGTGCATTTTTTTGTACATCAAAATATAGTAATTCTACAGAAAGGTTATTAGGGGATTTAGGGTTAAGATCGTACCCATAATCTTGTACTAATTCTTCTAGTACATTTTTAACACCAAACGACAGATCTCTATTACCTGCCAGGTCTCCTAATTCAATATTATTTGCTACGTCTGCTACATTGAGCTCTTGTGAATAACTAAATAAACAAAAGACTAAACATAGCAAAACCATTAACTTTCTCATACAGTTTTATATTGCCTTTTATAGAACTATTGACAAAAAACATTACTAAAACTATTTAAAAAAATCGATGGTTATTTTACCGACGAAAAGTGCCGGTTTATCGATATTATCGCTATACTAATAAATAGATATATATTACGGAGAAGACAAAAAAAAAGGGGACAAAAAGTCCCCTGTTTAATTCAGTCATATATACCTTCTTGTAAACCAGAATAAATATTAGTCCAATTGTGTTCCTTGTTTTGGTCTGAACTCTTCGTTAACGTGTCCACAGCTATCACAGGAGAAGACTGGGATTGGGACGAAGGAATGTTCTTTTTGTCCAACAAGGATTCCTGGGACTTTTCTGATGACAAGAGTTTGCTTGAAGTATGGTGAGCTACATTTTTCACAGATTACCGGAACCGTTTGATTAAAATCTACATTTAAATTTGCCTGATTCATATAGTATATTTACTAATGACTATTTACCGTAATAGTTCTTATTCTTAGGACTATTGCTGTTCCCTCTATTTCTAGCAGGTTTTCTTCCAGGTTTTTTTCTCCTGACTTTCTTGACAACTTCTTTAGCATCGTCAATTGCGTCTTCTACTTCCTCCTTTGCTTGTTTAGCAAGTTCTTTAGCAGAGATTTTTGCATCTTGTGCATCGAAATCTCCGTCTCCGTCTTGATCGCCTCTTTTCCAAATGAAGTAACCAAATACTCCAATTGCAACTACGATTAAAATAATAGTAAAATTCATGAATTCTTAATTTTATTTGTTATTAATTGTTTATTATAAATATCTATGTTTTACTAACATAAGATAAAGGTTTCCAGTATGTCCCATATTTTTTAGACATTCTGTCATAAAAGGTTACTAAATCTTTTGCACCAGTATTTTCGACCTCTTTATCATATTGTTCTTTGGTCATTTTTAAGTTTAGTACAAAACCTTTCTTAACCTCTTCAAGTTTATTTTTTTCATCTTTTTCAAAATCTTCATGTAAGCGTTTTATTCTTGCTCTATCAATAGAAGTATTTGAATGATAAAGGCTGTAATCCACATCACCATTAGTAGTTGTAGCATCTACATATTTGTCGTTCATAGTATGTTTAGCAAGTTCTACTTCCAATAAGTAAGGTCCTTGTTCAAAATCACCATTAACGATTTTATCTCTGAAATCAGAATTTTTATGCAGGGGTTTATTTTTAGGAGTATAACTTCTCCACCACATGAACCTATCATAAGGTTTCTTGTAGTAGTTCCTGCTTAACATTTTCTCGATATCTTTACGAGCCCACTTGGGTGTATGAGGGAGTGTAACCATATTATAATATAAGAAAAAAATCTTATACTAGCAACTATTTCACAATAAAATTATGCAGAATGTTTATCTACAATAGACTTTAAAATATACTGAACAGAGTTTTCAATAGTTTGTCTTTCATTAAAAGTAACTGTTCTAGGATTGCTAGTTAATGCTGTATTAGTAGCTTTTGATCTATAAATTAAACTGCTTGCAATTGGCTTATCCATCTTTTATTATTTTATGTTGTGTACTGTTACTGAAATGATATCTGGGTCTGCATCTGTATCAACTATCGTCATATCGAAAGGCTCAACGTCTATCCCAATAAAACTACCAGTAGGTTGATGCAATACTACAAAATTGTTAGAAGTAATAGGTACTAAACTACCACTTAAGTCAAATAAGAAATCCTCATCTTGTTTAACATCCTTAATAGGTCTAAATGCGTAGTTATCCGAACCAGTGTTATAAGTAATAACAGCTGCGTTCATACCTAAATATACCGGTGTAGATGCTCCTTGAGGTTGTAGTTCAAATATTACACCTTGAGTATCATCGTACCAGTTACAAAGACCAGTAGAAACAGAAGATGTTACTTTAGTACCTCCAGGTAATGTTTTACCATCATGCTCCCAGCTATAGTAAACAATTGGATCATCAGTATCTGGTAATGTAGGAATGTAGAATGATTTTAATTCTGTACCCATTGTAATATCTGTAATCTCTATAGGCTCGTTTGAAGCTGACATGAATCTATCTGTATAGTAGATACCGTGTAGGTTTTGTTTATCTTTTGGTGTACTTGTAGAATACTCCCAATAGTGTTTTTTAGGTAATGAATAATATGTACTTCCTGTAGTAGGTAGTTCAGAAGGAACACCGAACTGTCCGTACTGTACAAAAGAACCTAAGTGTGCAGATTCTAATCCACCTCCCCATGCAACACAGAAATGTCTATATGAGTTAACAACTCCATCACTTACAACATCAGGTGATACTAAATAGTTAGTAATAAAGTTATCTTCAGAGTATGCTGCTTTTACATCATCATATCCGTCATTAGTTAAAGTTTTAACAAAAGCAAAGTGGTCCATACCAGCTACTTTTTTCTTTACAACTAAGTCAGGGTAAACAGCGCTATTGCTTGATGTAGTTAATGAGTCGACAAATCCATCACTACCACTATAATAATATGGTACTCCTAAACTAGCAGAATTATATTCTGTTAAAAGTCTTAAAGGTTTATCACCTTCCTTACAGTAGTAAGAATCTAGTACTGCGTTGTCATCATAAGCAATTCTTAATACAAATTTATCTGCAGCATCTGGTACAGCAGTAGGGAAGTTAGAATATAATGCTTCCTTGTAATGATTGAATGATGTAATAAATGGTGCGTCAGCAATTACCGATGCTGATAAACTGTTAACTATATGGTCATGAATTTCAGGTTTATATATAACATCTAGTGTTGTACTATTAGAACCGGACATGACGTCGATTAACGAGTCCCAAGAAATATAGTTATCAAGATCTGTCTTAGAGATAGTAGTATCGGTATTCATCTCTAAGAACTTTAAATCCCCGTTTGCGTCTTTAACAAAATCGAAAGATAAGAGTGTTCCTTTCATAGTTTAGTATATTGATTTGTCTTATGTATATAAATATCAGGAGTTATCCTTTCACGACTTATATTAATAAATCGTTACGTCTAATTAATTTTTTTCTAGCACTATACTTTATACCGTATTTATGTGCTACTGCAGTTAATGCACCTCCTTCGGCATAACCTATGCCAAATTTAGTGTATCTCTTTAAGATTTTAGTAACTTTTGTTTCTTGAGTAAATGTATTTTCCCAAAATGGTTGTAAATACTCAATATCAGCAATTACATTATCTAATATGTCCGGTAGATATGGCATTGAAATAACCCCTTCCGGAATATAATCATCATCATTCCACGGGTAATCTGCACTTTCAAATAAATCTATGAGCATCTTTCTATCTGTTAAAACGCTCATTTGTAATATTCTGTAAGTATAGATTTGTTCTTCATCTATATTTTCAAGCCCTTGAGTTAAATTAAAAACCCAATCTGCATCTACGAATGTAACCCTCTGTTTTAGTTCTTTAGATAATTTTAAAACCCAATTTAATTTTTCATAATAACTAAAAACAGGTCTGGTGTATTCTTCAACGAACTCGCATCCTTTAAAATATTCAGGCATGTTCGTCAATATATAAATATCATGAGATTTACACTCTTTTACTATATTGGCCGCAAATTTTTCATGCCATTCTTTACCGTATATAAATGTACAGTATTTCATTATGATAAGAAGTCGTATTCTTTATACCCGTTCGAGTAATTTATCCTAAGTGCTACTCTATTCCAATCATCACAGTAACCGTATAGTACATCGTTCCCTAACTTGATACATTCATCGAAAAACATATTATAGTTTAGCACGCCCGCATCTGCAGGTCTGTCTACTACATTAGTTACAAAACATCCACCTAAATAAACTTCTCCTTTTTCTAACGTTTTGTAAATGTTAATCCAATCTATACATACATTGTTATTCCCCCAATTCCAACCAATACATTTATCATTATAGTAAAATAAAAAGCAAAACGAATTAGCCCAAAATCTACTTTCAATATTCGAGTAGTGAGGAGAATCTTCCCAGTCCGGCAGCTGCTCGTTTATATACACAATAACTTGCTTTAACTCCTTTTCGTAACTTAGGTAGTTATTTTTATCTACGTAAACAAGTTTATAGTGACTTTTTTTAGGAAGCTTTCTATGCTCCTCCTTAAACAGTCGCATTTGCACGATTTTATTTAAATCCATTCTCTCTACTTTAATCCATCAAGGATCTTGACAGCAAGTCGCACTACCTCTTCGTCATAATTGCAAAGTAAGGTAAATGCTTTTTTGCGTGTGTCGTCTTCCTTGATTGGACGGCTACTGTATGCAAACGATGCAGCTTGTTCTTGCTGATCCTCCTGCATTTCGTGCCATTTTTTTATTGTATCTGACATAACATTTTTTAAATTAATAGCTTTCTGTATCATCGTAGTCTTTCCAAACATTTCGTTTATTTTTTTTTCTGCTATATTTGGAATTATCACCGTGATTCTTTTGTATCATTCTCCGGCGGGCTAGTTGGCTTAACTCCCCCCGTGTATACTGTTCGTCCCCTATTAGGTCTTGTTTTCTTTTCTTTTTCTTCATTCCAACTCTCTTCAAAAAAAACAAATTCTATCTTTTTAGACTGCATTTATTTTTAAATATATGAATTTATATGTTCTAATCCAACTAATTTACATTAACTTTTTAAAATTCGCGCGTGGCGAGTCGAAAAAACGCCCTCTGTTCCTTTCCTCCAATGCTCGTAACCAATCTACATCACTACAGTAATCTTTTATCCATGGACCGTCAATATATTCTCTAGGTATTAACGTATACGTACTTTCAACTTTATTTATAGCTCCAAAGAGTAAAAATGCAGACCAATAATCTCTATAAACTGAGTACCTGTAAAAATGTTTAGACTCACCTATTAATCTCATTTCTATATAAGCCATCAACGTCTTCATAAACATTAAATCATCAGGTAAATATTCACCGTGAAATGTAAAATGATTTGATAATGTATCTTCTATAGGATTTTCATACTCTATAGTCTGTTTATCTGAGTTATCTTTGATTACTTTTTTAATAGCATTACTACTGCTTAAAACTAAATCTCCGTCTTTTAGATTAGGTATTACTAAATCTGCTATTGGCTTTGCTTCATCTACTCTTTCATACCCATCTATAACTCTAATATGATGAACATTGTTTACATTTATATTATTACTTTTAACAAAATTATCATAATAAGTAGAAACTAACCTAGTAACTAAATTAGGATAAATTATTCCGTCAGTATTAGTATTAACGATTCTATTTGCATTGAGCTCAAAATAATATTCTATATCTGAGCTATCATCTGTTATAACTCCAAATTGTGGATTTTCAAAATTAGGAAATACGTTAGTAAAATCATGAACTGTTTCATCATCAGTTACTGTAATAACGTCAAAGTAATTATTTAGTTTATCAAAATCAAAGAACAGTTGTATAGTTCTAGCATTGAGATATCTTTTTTTAGATTTAGAACAATCTATTATTAATAGGACCTTATGTCCTTTTTGTTTTTGTTTAATTGCAATGTTAATAAGAGAAAGCCAGCTGGCGAATATCTCACCAAGGCCGGCATCCATCTTATGAACCAATACGGTCTCCATTATCCTTTAACTTCGTCCATATTTGCTTTCTTGTAAGGAGTGATCAACTTCTTGATCTCACCTGCTGCTTTTCTAGCTCTTGCTTGAGAAGCTTTTGTAGTAGCGGAGTTGTTCTCCTCTAAAATTGCAAACTGTGCTGCAATTTGTTCAAATAATTCTTGTTTAGACATAATTTAATTTAAATTTAAATTCAACAAATTCGAAACTATACTTTAATACATAACTAAAGAATAAATCTCCAACTATGCTATTAATTAGAAATGGGACTGCCAAAGTATAGCACAAAAGCAATCCTTCTATATTTTTTGGGTAACCCATTAACCAAACACCAAAGTTAGTAACTATAAAAAATATCATAGAACTAATTAAAATGCTTTTTAAGTTTATCATTTTAGAATAATGCCCCAATATACTAATTAATACAAAGGAAAAATAAACCCATATAGAAATAGAATAAAATCCTAAATAAAAATCTGAGATACACATTGCTATCAGAGGTAATAAAGTACCTACTACTTTGTTTTTAAATGTAGTTGCACCAAATAATGCCAATGCTGTTATTGGAGCAAAGTTTGGCGGGTGAGGTATAATTCTAAAAAGTATAGCAAATATAACAAATGCTAAGACTATAAACTCTCTTTTGTTAAGCATCCTTTTCGTTCTTACAAATAGGTATAGGAACCATTTTGTGTTTATTTTGATGGTTGAAAGAATAATAAATTTTTAATACTTCTTTCTGTCTTTTAGTAAGCTTCCTCTTATCACCACCAAATGTCATAGCCCATTCCAATTCATCATAAGTAGCTCCAATTTGATCTTCATCTGTTCTATCATCATCCCATAATCCATCTGTTGGACTTGCTTCAATGATAGGAAGCAAAATTCCTAATTCACAAGCTGCTTCTTTAACTTCTGATTTCATTAAATCAGCAATAGGTGAAATATCTACTCCACCATCTCCATATTTTGTATAGAACCCAATACCAAAGTCTTCAACTTTATTTCCAGTACCTACCACTAAAGAATTCGTTAAAGCAGCAATATGATATAAAGTAGTCATTCTAAGTCTTGATCTACTATTTGCACTTGCTAATTCATCTTGAGTTTCAAACATAGAGGTAAATGCATCAAAAGTCTCATCTAACTCAAACTGTAGAGGAACTACGTTTTCATACTTGTTAGTTAACCATTCTATATGATCCTCTGCTAACTGTAGTTCAGTATTACTTTGTTTTATAGGTAACGAAACAACATAAGTCTTTATACCAGTTTCTGCACATAGTGTTGAGGTCACAGCTTAATCAATTCCTCCTGAGATACCTACTACAAATTGTTTATTGTAAGCTCCTTCACTATACTTACTTAACCAATCGACTATAAAACTATACTTCATTATCCTAATAACATTTTTTGATTCTCATCTTCTTTAAACTTACCGTCCTCATCTCTTTCTATAGAAACTACAGCTTCAGTAATTAACATTGTACCTGCTACTGATACAGCATTTTCTAATGCAAGACGAGTAACCTTAGTCGGATCAATGATACCTTCACTAAACATATTAGCAAATTCTTCTGTTCTAGAATTATATCCGTACCATTTGTCTTTATTCTTTTTGAGAACATTACTCTTAATGTTATCTACATCTTCTTTGCTTTTTCCAGCATTATAAAGAATTTGAGTAAAAGGACCTTGAACAGCTTCTGCTAAAATCTGAATACCTATAAGTTCGCTAGAAGTATTTTTCTTAAACTTACCTTTCTTTTTCGCTTCTTCAACACTTAATCCAGAATTTAAAAGAGCAGTACCACCCCCAGGTAGAATACCTTCTTCTAAAGCAGCTTTGGTAGCGTGTAGTGCGTCATCTACACGATCTTTCTTTTCTTTCATCTCAACTTCAGTGTGACCTCCTACATGCACTAATGCCACGCCACCAGTAAGCTTACCTAATCTATCTTGTAGATTTTCTTTTTCAAATGGAGAGGTTGATTCATCAATTTGATTTTTAATCTCAATAATTCTCTCTTCAATATCAACATCTTTTCCTTTAGCATCAATAATAGTAGTCTTATCTTTGGTAACAGTTACTTTACCAGCTTTACCTAACCACTCAGGTTGAAACTTATCCAATCTCATACCTTTTTGATCAGAAACTACTACTCCACCAGTTAGGATTGCAATATCTTCTAAAGATGCTTTCTTTCTATCTCCAAAGTCGGGAGCTTTCACACAAACAACTGGTAATATACCTCTCATCTTATTAACTACCATAGTAGAGAGTGCCTCTCCGTCTATATCATCAGCAATAACTACTAATGACTTATTTTGTTGAGAAACTGCTTCTAAGATGGGAAGTAGCTCCTTAACTGCATTTAGTCTTTTATCAGTAATGAGAATCAACGGATCACGAAGAACAGCAGTCATGGTGTTGTTGTCCGTAACGAAATATGGAGACTTATAACCTCTGCCGAATTGCATCCCTTCAACAGTTTCTAAATATGTTTCTCCTGTTTTGGATTCTTCAATCGTTACAACGCCATCTTGTCCTACTTTATCCATGGCAGCGGAAATTAATTCACCAACTTCAACATCATTATTAGCTGAAATAGTAGCGACCTGTTTAAGCTGCTCTTCGTCCGTTATATCTTTTGATACTTTTTCTAAATACTCTATAGCTAATTTACTAGCTAATTCAATACCTTTTTTAACTTCTACTGCATTGTTATCACCAATAGTCCCTAGTCCTTTTTGGTAGATTTCTCTTGCTAGTAAAGTAGAAGTAGTTGTTCCATCCCCAGCTAGTTCTGCAGTCTTAATAGAAGCTTGTTTAACTAACTGTGCCCCGATATTTTCAACTGGGTCTTTTAGATTAATTGATTTTGCTACAGTAACTCCATCTTTAGTAGATGATGGGTTACCTACTTCCTGCTCTATAATAACATTTCTACCAGCAGGTCCTAACGTACAAGTTACTGTCTTTGCTAACTTTTCTACTCCTTCAGACAGTTTACGTCTTGCATCGTGATTAAAAACTAATTCTTTATTCATTTTTTACTATTTTTTACAACTGCTAAAATTTCTCTATCTTGAGCAATATAATATTCCTCCCCTTCGAAATCAATTCTCAATGTTCCGATTTTAGGTACTAATACTATATCTCCTACTTTGTGATTTACTGGAACGAAATGTCCATATTCTGACAGTCTTCCTTTACCTACGGCAATAATTTCTCCCATTTCAGGTTTTTCTTTACCCATATCAGGAATAACGATATTTCCATAAGTTTTTTCACCCTCGTCTATCGGGCGAATTAATAACCTATCGTTTGAAGGTAATAACTTTTTTTCCATAAAACTTTTACTTTATTATAATATAAGAAAATTAATTTAAAAATCAAACCCCAGAGCATAAAAAATTTAGCTAATTTTCAAAGTTTTTAACTCTGATCCTTTAGCAAAAGGAATTTCAATTTTAAGTAGTCCATCTTTAAACTCAGCATTAGCTTTGCTCAAAGCAAACTTACTATCGATCTTCCAACCTAAGTTAAATGATCTTTTTGCTATACCTTTATGGATATAGTCACAGTCATTAACATCACAACAAGCTGCATCTTTGTTCTTGTCGTAGTTAATTCTTAAGATGTTATCTTGAGTTTGTATTTCTAGATCCGACTTTGATATCCCTGTACATGCTACTTCGAAGGTTAATCCTTTTTCGTTTGTGTAAATGTCTACAGGATGTGGAATCTTGGTTTCTGCAAGCGGAGAATATTTGCTTGCGTCTTGAAAAAAATTTCTAACTAAAATGTCGAACGGTGTACGTTCATAAATAAATGTATTCATATCATTAAAATTTGTGAGTGCCTAAGCTACTCGGTTAAACATAAAAATCGCTCTGGGGTCGATTCCTATATAAATAAATATAGTAAAAATTACTTTATTATACAACTTTTTAGTGTCCATCTTTCCAGTTATTGGCAATCTCAGGAGGAGCTTTAAGAGTAACACCAGGAAGTACAGTTGTAGTTTCCATCAACTCTTTTACATAAGGTGCAAACTCTTCTGCTTGATCCTCTCTAATATTAATAATTAACTGGTCATGAACTTGTGCTTGAACTTTAGCATCTATTCCAAGTTCTTCAGCCTTACGATTGATAGCGAGGGCAGCACGGTTAACAACAGCCGCTGCAAGAGATTGCAATTGGAAATTTAGACAGTTGTTAAGACCATTGCGATAATCACGATATGCTTTGATAACTTGGTCTCTGCCATACTGCACCTCAAGTTCTTTTCTAAACCTCCAGTCCATCATTCTATCTTGAAATTTACTATAGACCTGTTGAACACGAGGTAAGTGACGAATACGTCCTACATAGTTTTTAATAAAACCATTATCTTTTACTTGTCTACGAGAATTCTCTCTCCATTTAGCTAGACCAGGGAACCCATCTAAGTAACCTTTAATCAAATTCTCAGCTGTCTTTTGATCGACTCCCAAAGTCATTTTAAGAGCATAAGCTTCCATACCGTAGGCAACCCCTAACGAGTAAGCTTTTGCCTTATTTCTCTTAACAGGATCTAGCTTTTTAAGATAATTATCAGCAGACTTATCAGCTGACACACCTTCTAAATTTTCAGTCTGAATAGCTACATAAGAATAAAAATCATAATTATTATTGAAAATCTCTTGAAGTTTTTCGTCACCCGATACTGATGCAAAGCAGTGAGGTTCTAGAGATTCATAATCACAGTCAATAACTTTTCTACCATTACCAGCAGTTAAGAATGCTCTAACTATATTCACATACTTCATTATGATAGGAGCATCTTCTCCTTCTTCTAACGGCTTAGGTAGCTGTTGAGCATCAGATCCATATCTACCAGATACAGTACCGTTCTGCTTGAAATAGAAGTAATATCTACCGTCTTCGTTCCTATCTCTAAATCTATCTACATACGTTGACTTTATCTTCAATAGCTTATTGTATATTCTAAGATTCTCTGCCCAAGGATAGTCTTTAGCAAGATCTTCTACCATACTCATATCAAACTTAGCTCTACCAGATTTAGTATTAGCACCAGATACTTTTGGTTTTATACCCATGTACTTAAATACTATCTCACCTAAGTGAGCTTTTGATTGAATGTTAAGATAATCACCGTCATTCTGCTCTTTCCATAAGTTCATAGAAATTCTAGCTTGCTCAACATCATTGATATGGAAATTCTCTCCTGTAAGTAAAAATTGCTTCTGAGGAGAATCTTCTAGTTCTTCTATATTTTTAGCAGTTAAAGAATACTTACCTGTTTTCTCTGATTTAGGAAGAGGTAGAGAATATCTCTCAACAAGCTTTTGAGCCCAGTTACCTTTATGTGAAACAGGATAGTTGTCCATAGCTGTATCTACAACCCATTGCTTTACTTCCGGAAGAGCTAGTAAAGACTTCATAACAATCTCTTTATTCTTTTTCAAGTCTTCAGTAATCTCTTTATGAGTCTTATTAATTAACTCCATATCAAGATCTACTCCGTAAGCTTCCATAGGTACAGTAACCTCACGGTATATAGGCATTACTTCGTCTTCGAAAAAGAACTTTTCTAATCCTTCTTCCTTAAGCTTAGCCAAATATAAATTACAAATCCTAAGGGTAAGGTCAGTATCAGCACTAGCATATTTAGAAAGGATATCCAAATCTGCCTTATAAATCTCAAAACTTTCTTTAGTAACAGAGCCACCATTTTTCTTAATACTTTCTTTTAGTTCAATTTGTTCCTGGTTAGCAGCTTCTTGAACATCTAGTCCAAGAGCCTCTTGGTTCATTATCGCTATAGACTTTAATCCAAAAGGGTTACCGAATCCAAAAGCACCCTCCTCGTAAACAGTATGTACAAGTAATCCAGTATCAACCCATACATCAGGTAATAGATCAATACCAAAATAATTTTTTATAAACTGAACGTCAAAGGAAGCATTGTGAAATACTAGTTTCTTACCTTTTAACGCTTTTAGTAAATTTTTAGATATAGTTTCAGTTGAAGTTCCGTCAATAGTCTGAAGTTCTATTTTATTATCGGTAAAGTTCCAAACTTGAGTAGGTAGGTAAAATCCTACTCCTTCTTCACCAGAAATAGACCATCCTACAATAATATTTTTTCTAGGATTAAGACCAGAAGTCTCAGTATCGACAGCAATAACATCTGACTCTTGTATGTGCTGTAGCATAAGTTTTAACGTCTCAGAGTCTTGGACGGTATAGTACTTTTTTTCTAATTGCATATGTAACCTATTATTTTATAATATACGAAAAATTATTCAGATTAAAAAATTCTTGAACAGCTATTTTACCATCTTTTATAGAAAGTTTATCCTGATAATGCTTTTCAATCAAATCTAAACGAGGAGTATATTCAACCTCGATATCATCATCCATTTTAACCTCTTTATCATCAAACCCTCTATAATATATCTCAAACTCACCACCATAGGTTTTTAGAAACTCATACATAGCAGGAGATAACCAACCTGTATTAGCACCAGAACCAGCTAGATAGTTACTACCTATTCTTTGATAGCATTTTTGTGATTGACCTACCTTAAAAAATTGACGGTTACCTAAAGGATCTAACCAAACTAAAATATACACTAATCTAGTTATAGGAAAATCTGATTCTTTAAAAGTAACATTATCAGTAGTTTCTCTAAGGTTTTTTAACTCTAAAAAGTATTTAAATCTATTATTTTTTGTAATATGCTCATTAAGAGCTCTTGTACTCTTTTGCATTTTTTTAGGTAAAACAAAAGAATCAAGATATTTGAAATTTTTTGGAACCATAACCATTTTATATTATCTAAATATAAGAAAAAAAACTCAGGCCTCCAACTTTTCTAGTATGTTTTTTTCATCTATTTTTATGTTGTGCTCTATTTCTAACTGCCTTATAACCCTTATTTTCATTTTATTATTACCTTTAAAAAAGTTCCATATTAGAGAAGTTTCTAATGTATGTATTCTTTTTTCTAATCCTGTTATACTATTCTGGAATAATTCTTCATCTTCATCTTCTACTTCAAACTCTATATCATTATCTGAAGCATAGTTAAGTAGTCCTAAAATATCATTATTTTCATAACAAGTTTTAACTAGATCAAATTCTTCATCATTCCCACCTTTGTCTGGATGAGCTATAGTTGAAGCTTTTCTGTAAAGTTTTTTGAGTTTATCTGGTTTAGGAGTTTTTCTTTCCTCCTCGCCGGGAGGTTTATCTCTTATTTCTCCTGTTTCCTCGTTTACCCAAATGGCAGATTGTATTTGACTAAAATATTCAGCAAAGATTTCTTTCCACTTTATTTCTAACTCTGAAAAGTGATCTTTAGTATCCTCGTGTTCTAATTTTAGATATTGATACTTGTGAAAATATTTTTTTAGTAGTCTTGACATTAGTACTCACCATATAAATCAAATATCATTGGTTCTGGTTCTTCAACGTTAACTTCATGTGTTTTGATTATATAGAGCTTTCCTTCTAATGGTTCTAATCTGTAATGTCCTTTAAATTTAGTTTTACGCATATACATTGTGAGAGCCATAACTAGACCTTCTATAGTAGTACCTTGGTCTATTACAAGCTCCCAATTGTCCCCAGGTGGGACTCTAGTAGCGATTAATTCTTTTTCTTCTTCTATTAAGACTTCTGCCATTACTGTCTAAGTGTTTTATTAATTAAGTATTCAGGTTCAGTAAAGAAATCTGGGATATACATTGAATGAGTAGCTCTAATAGGATTAATATCGATTCCTCCTCTTCTAGTATATAAACATGCAACCATTAATTGATCTGGATTATATGCATCTAATAAATGCTTATAAACCATTTCACAGATCTCTTCGTGAAAATGACTTACAGTTCTGTGACTAACTATATATTTAGCCAACGAATCTGCAGCTGGTAATTTATTACCTTTTATTCTAATAAATATGTCGCCCCAATCGGGTTGATTAGTAACTCTACAATTAGATCTTAATAAGTTAGATTTTAATTTAATTTCTTTCGGTTCATCAGCACTATTTTCCACACTTAATTGACTAGAATCCGACTTAAATGCAGTAAAGTCTATTTGATCTAAATCTACTGCATCTGCTAAATCTGTATAACCTTCAAATTCTAGTATTTCTGCTTCATCTTTATCTGAAAAGAAAGTAGCGGTAACATTTGTTTCTAATAACTCACTTAAATCTCTAGAAACTCTTGCTTCTATACCAATAATACAGTCAGCTGCTGTGTCCCCAATTCTGGTCATATTGAAAGAGTTAAGATATAGCTTGATTGACTTAGATTCTACGTGATATTCTGAATCACTAGGACATACTATTTTAAGCATACCTGCTACCGGTTGACCTTTAGTAGTAATTGCTGATACTTCATAAGCATTCCATACGTCTACTCCTACAAATTCTTCTCCAGTTAACCCGTAACCTTCTCTATTTAAATTTCTTGGTATTTTAACTAGCAGTTCAGGAGCATAAGTATCCTTATACCCGTCGCCTCCTACTTTACCTAAGTGTTTAGATGCAATCTCTACTACTTCTTGATAATTTTTAACTTCTGACATATTTTATCCTTTAAATATTTGTTTTTTGCCACCATCGTAAACATAAGCGTGACCATTTTCTATTAATAGTTTATTTAAAGAGGTTTCTTCTCCGTTAATTTTAACAAAAATCTCAGCTAGTACTCTTCCGTATTTACCGGTCCCATAAGACTGAATGATAAACTTACCATCATTTAGTTTTAAGTGTTCTTCTGTAAACTTAGAAGCTAAAATACCTTTAGCTTTTTCTTCTAAATTTCTAGTTCTTTTTTCCCAGGTATCAACACCTTTGAATCTTAACCTAGCTTTTGTCCAGACGTCAAAGCCTAGATCGATCATTACGTCAGCAGTATCTCCATCTACTACTCTGACTAATTTTGCTCCGTATCTATACATTTTTACTTTTTAAATATTTAATTAAATAACTTGCTGTTCTATAATTTGTAGCAAGTGGAATATTGTGTACATCACATATTCTCATCAACATAGAAATATCTACGTCATGTGGATGTTTGTCAAGAGGATCCCGCATAAAGATAACGAGACCAATTTCACCACGAGTAACCATCGCTGCGATTTCGGCGTCACCTCCCATCGGACCGCTAGCAACACATTCCACATTGCGAATGCCAGCATGCTTAACGTGCTTCCCAGTAGTACCGGTAGTAACGATAGTGATGCCATCGCCGTTAAAAAAGTTGAGGCGCTTAGAAACGAAAGCCACCATATCTGCTTTTTTGTTATCATGTGCTATAAGTGCTATTCTCATTTTACAAATTGCATTATCTGTTCTACTCTTTGCATAGGAGAACCAGTAATAGTTAGATAAGGTTGACGTACTCCTCCTAGTATTGCCTTAAACTCATCGTCAACTTCTTTTCTCCATTCTTCATTTACACTTCTTACTCCATCATCTATCGAATCAAATTCAATAGGAAAATAAACATAATGAGTATATTCGTTCTTAACTCTATTCCAAGTATCTTCTATATAGTTAAAAGTACTGACATTTATATTCTTCATAAACTTAATAAACTACTACGTCCATATAACATCTATCTAATACTAAGTTATAAGGTTGAAGTAAAGCCTCTAAATGAAAACTACTAATAGCTAACTGAGTAGCATCAGTACCTTCTTCGTTAATAGGAAATCCGTAACTACCAACAGTTCTAGTAGATTCATTTACGAATTCATATTTAGGTAATTTATTTTTAAGTAGTTCATAAACAGTAGTCTTACCTGTACTACTTGCTCCTACTAATGCAATTCTTGTTATCATAAAACCTTTTTTAAGAAGTCATGCCACATATACAAACTCCTATCTCTTAATATACGAAATAAATCGTCAAGTTCCAACCCAAAAGTATTGAATCTTTCCTCTGCTATAATTTTACCTTCATCTACTCCAGCTACTACTTTATGAAGTACAGCTCCTGCTACTGGATACTTACCTTCAAAAGCTCTAATCTGAGGGTCTTTACCTTTTAGTTCTGGATAATCTGTTATAAGTCCTGGATGACCATTATAAATTTTAGATCTTTCACAAACATAAGCAGGTACTACTCTCAACCAACCATGTAAAGTCACAATTGCATCAGGATACTTTTCTAATAACTCAATATAGTCTTCTTCAGTAGGTTTGTTAGCCCAAGTAAAGTAACCTTGTTTTTCTATTCTAGGATCGATAGTCCTAAGATGTTCAGGTCTCTCGTTAGTAATAATAACATCAGGCCATCTTCCTAACGCTTCAGAAATGTCAGCAATCTCTGCTCCAGTCTGACTAAAAAATGTTATCCACGTTTGTTTGTCCATTTGTGAACCATCTAAATTTTTGAATATTATACTTAACTAACTGTAGTTGTCTTTCATCTATATCGGAATTGATAAGTGTAAACAACTTCTCTGATGCTTTGCTCCAAAGTCCTTGATCTTTATATTCTATTCCTTTCATACCATGTACAACAGGATTAGATGTATCTAATGAGTATAGCCAATGCCAATATGAATGTTTATAGTATTGAAATTCTTGAGGTAGTCCGCATCCAAGTAGATGATGAGGTTTAGTTTTGTTTATCACACCATCTCTAGCTAAATCTCCTAATAGTTTAACTCTACCAAGCATCCAACTAACAAACTTATTAGAATGAAAAATAGACCTAGTATAATACGAATAATCGAAGGAAATAGCAATCATATCTACGTCTGAGTTATCCATAAACTTATAGCAGTTTACAATTTCCTCATACGTCTTACCCTGTACTACTCCTATCTTTTTTCCCGGTAAGTTTGAATATCTCTCATTCCAAGATGCCATTTGATTACACGTCTTTTCCGCATCTTCTAAAGCATCCGGAACTATATACCAAGTAGGTCTAAGCTCTTCAACCCAATAGGCAAATCTATCAGCATCGAAAGCCTCTTCAAGCTCAAAAATAGAATTATCTAAAATAACTTCTCTTCCTTTCTGTACTGCTCTTTTAAACATTCTTAAATACTCCTCATCCTCTTCGAAAAGGTGCACTAAAGCATAATCATAATCAGTAAACTTCTGTACAGTATCAAAGATACTTTTAGGACTCTCGTGAGCTATTTTTATCATCTATTTCTATATTTAATGCATCTGATACTCCTTTGATAGAGTCTTCTATCATTTTCATTGCAGTATCAAACTTTTTTGAATTTTTTTCATAATCGTAAACCTCATTATATGCCTTTTGAGCAATATCAAAAGGAACATATTGTTTACCGTCAATTACTATAATATGTTCTGATAGGTTTATCATATTCCTACATTTTGTTGTGGTCTAGTTCTTTGAATGTCCTCATCCGAAAGAAACTTACTTAGATCAGGCCTAAAGTAGTTCACAGATTTCATTACTTTTCTATCCCTTGTTCTGTATACAATGAACTTTCCATTAACTTCTTCGTAATGGCACGGTTCACCCTGTTCCTCAGCTCGTATGGAGACAGTGCGTACTGCTTCTTCTTCAGTTGAACAAGCTTTACTAAGATTACTCGCTTGTACTTCTTCATAAGCTGGCCATATCTTATCCTTAAGGCCGTGTAACATAGTACCGTTCCCAATGGAAACATAAGCAATATCACACAAAGCGTCCAAAACTTCCACGATGTCTCCGTTTTCGCAAGCTTGTCTATATTCCTCCAATTCTTCGAGTATAAAGTCATATACGAACTTCCACTCTTTTTCTTCTGGTATTGTTGGTACATAATTATTAGGTTTGCCAAAAGTGGCGTTAAACTCTTCTACTTCAGATACAAATGGAACATAACCTTCTTTCGACTGCACGTTATATTCTTCAGTATCTACATTAAATAATTTTAGTTGTTCACCTTTCATAATCGTCTTCTAATCTTACTATATCGTCTTCTCCGAAATAGGTTCCTGTTTGTGTTTCTATAAATTGTGATACTTCCATAGTATCGTTAAATGCTCTATGTTTAGCTCCTTGAGGTATAACTATTGAGTCTCCAGGAAATAATTCATGAAGTACATCATCTAAAATAACTGATAGTTTACCTTTCACACAAGCCCATACTTCTGCTCTTTTATGATGATATTGATATGATAATCTACCACCAGGTTTTACAGTAATCATTTTAACCTTAGTAAAGTCAGTATCTAATAATACATCGTAACAACCCCAAGGTCTTTCGTCATGTTCTAATACTTGCATATAATTAATATAGTAAAAATAACTCTAAAGAACAACTACTCCATGTAAAAACGGATACTTACTAAAGTTTACACTTTCCCATTGTTTGATATATAAACTATGATTATAATTTACTACCTCTTTAACTCCTTCAAGTAGCTGTTGATACTCTTCTGAAGGTAGGTTGTTGATTCTTTCTACTTCAGTAACAAGAGCTTTTAATCTTAATTTATCATCTTCAATTTCATCATATGACTCATCAATAAATCCATCGAACGTTTTATAACCTAATTTTTTAAAATCTCTAAGAATATAAGGCGTTGCTGCAAGAATAAATGGCTTTTTACAACTAACTGCTTTCCATACTTTTTCAGTAATAAAACCTGGTGAGATATTTTTTGCATTATACGTTTTTTTAGCCCATTCAAAATTAGGCCCGAGGAAAGGGTCAAAATGTGATTCGATAACAATATGTATATCTGAACTTTCAAGAGCATCATAAACTACATTAGACCATTTTTGTTCTTTATTACCTAAATCATAAGGTACTTTATTAATCCACCTTCCTACTTTTGGTGTTAGTTCATATCCTTCCTGTAGTACATGCTCTTTAACAGTACTTAATGGAAAAGTTACATCCTCATTATAAGGATTGTAATTATGAAATGAATAATTAGTATTCTCTAAAACACCTCTGTTTAATAACTCTAAGAAAATACTTAATCTCCATGGATAGTAATTTCTACTAAAAACAGAAAATTTATGAGTTGTTTCTTTAGGCTCTGTATATCTAGGTGGGACTCTTTTCATTAGAATATTAATATACTCTGCTTTTATATTATTTACGCCTCTTTCTTTTAGTCCTTCAATAATAAAGTTTTGAAAATTCTCATCCATAGCAACAAACACTACTCTTGAATTATCAACGTCTCTCTCTTTAATATCGTTAGCAAATCTATCTAAATCTACCTGGTTAATATAATCATCAGCAAAGTTAATTATAATAACAGATTCTTCATTAGTTTTAAAATACTCCCATTGTTCATCTAACAAAAAGTCTTTAAACTCTATTAAACGAATAGCTTGATCATGTCTATCATAGTAGAAGATAGCATTTTCGTCCTTCCCTGTCCACTCAGTGACAGATTTCATACCTTTTAATCGACTTTGTACTACATAGTCATCTTTAGGATCATTACCAAAATTTGTGTAAATCATTTTTATTTTTTATCTATAGGTTCATTTAATTTTTCATCATACCAGTATAAACTTCTGTGAGGAGGATCATCTGGGTTGTGTTCTGATGTACTTACAAAGTAGAATAGTCTTAAAGTGTTTCTTGATAAATGTTCAGGACATTGAATTGGATCTGGGTAGCCGTGAAAGGCATATTTTCCGTGTCTCCAAATTAACGCTGTATTAAACAGACAATCTGCTTTATAAATTTCTTCTTTTCTATTTCTATCTAAAAAACTTAGAGCACCACCATATTCAGCTTTCCACTCAGGAGTAATGTAGATAATTAAACTTAAAGCTCTATGAAGATGTATCTGCTCATTCCAATTGAAATCAGTATGAATCTTTAATGTATCTCCATTATAGCTTTTGCTATAACCGGCACCTATTAAATGCGGGTCAGGTATTAATCTTTCTATACCTGTTAATGTTTCTAAATAGCTAATAAATGGTCCGCTATTCAGATAGTTAATAATATTAAATCCAATAGGCATGAGTTCAATATTATTCAGTTCTTTCATATGACTACCATTCCTATCAAAAGTTTTCCAGTAAACATCCGGTATACTTTGGCTTTCATAATAAAGTTTAAACGCTTCTGTTTCCGGAAGAAAATTTTCCATCCTAATAATCGGATTAGGACTACCGGCTCTAAACTTTGCAGAGTCTCTATCTAAGTAACCATATTTTTCTTTAATCCATTCAAACATATTGTTAGTGTTTACATACTGAGGCTAGTTCTATATTTTTATAAAACTCAGCTCTAGCAGCATCTTCTTTTAAGAAGCATCCTGATAGCTTAGCTGTTTGCATTGAAGCACCAGAGTGTTTTACTCCTCTACAACTAACACAGTTATGGGTAGCATCAACCATTACAGCTACTCCAATATTTCCTTCACATATTTTATCTATAGCATTATGAATAGCAACAGTAAGCTGCTCTTGAATAGCACCTCTTCTACCGAAATGCTCTACTATTCTATTTAGCTTTGATAACCCTACTACTTTACCATCTTTAGAAGGTACATATGCAATATGAACTCTACCACCGATTCTTTGATGGTGATGAGAACACATAGATTCTACCGGTATATTACTTTCTTGTACAATACCATCGTACCCATCAGAAGGGAAAGCTGTTATATCTGACATAGCATCGTATCTACCTTTCCATAGATCAAATACGTATGCTTTAGCTACTCTTCTAGGAGTATCAGATGAGTTAGGATCATTTCTCCAATCACATCCTAAAGCATCTAAAAACTTACCATAAGCTTTTTCTGCTTGATTAACTATTTCCCATTTTTCTTCATCTGTAAAAGGACCACCTGGTGCAATGCCGTTTGCAAATCCTTCTTTTACTAATTCTAACTCTTTACTCATAACTTTAATATAAGAAATTTAATTTAATTTTCCAAATAATCTTGTATAGGTTTTCATCTTCTCTTTCCCATGGGTAAACAACCCACCCGAAGTCCTCCGGTATTTCTACACCAAAGTAATCAGGTTTAAATTTAGATGTCGTCTTGTAATGCAAAGCAGCATATTTAGGAACATCTAACTCTTGTTTAAGTTTAAAAAATGTTTCTCCTGAGTCGGCAATATCATCCAAAATTAAAAGATGAGGATAATGATTGCTTTTAAATTCAAAATAAGGCACATTATACCTATGTGAATATAATATTGCAAGTAATGTACCTCCTCTAGGTACTCCCGTAACATAATTTATTTCCTTTTTTGTTTGTTCGTGAATAATGTCTAAAAGGTTAAAAACATCATCCCATGTTAAGTATACTTTTTTTACTCCCATGTGTAATTTAGTACCCAGAAGTTATCTGGGATTTCAATAGTTGCTATAACGTAATTTTTATTTTCCATATTCTAAGCCAAAAAATTTATAATTATTTTTTACTGCTTCTAATTCACCAGCCTGAATTGCTTCGTCCTCGCTATCAAAAATTGCATCAACAGGACATTCAGGAATACATGCACCACAGTCAATGCATTCTTCTGGATTAATATATAAGCTTTTATCGGCAAGTTCTTCTTTAGTCATATTAGCTACTTCTGCTCCTGCTCCTGTAGGATCAATAGGACCGTGAATACAGTCTACTGGACAAACAGCAACACATGCTGTGTCGCAAGTACCAATACATTTTGAACCTATAATAAAACTCATACCTCTCTCTGATCGTTAAATGCCATAATATGTGCTCTACCGGTAAATCTCCATCCTCTATCTCTTACAAAATCCATAACTTTAGGATAAGAATTAAATAAAGCATCTCTAGTATCACCAGCAGGCATTGCCCAGACTTTTTCATCTGGTATTCCTAAGTCATTAATAAATTCCTCTATTTCATCAAGTACACTGAAATCTTTATCTAACACAGGTTTGATATGATAGTCAGAATGATAATCGATAGATTTTTTTATATTTTCTTTATGGACTCTAAACTTATTATGCCTATCAATCATTCTTTGGTCAGTAATCGCTCCTTGAGGAGTAGCAACACCCAAAACGGGAATGCTATTAGAAAACTTAGGAGAAATACTGAGTAAATTAATAGGATAGTCAGTAGGGAGGAAATGAGATCCTTCAGTTTCAATAGTAATGAATATATCCCTCTCATTTGCTAAATGTGTTAATTCGTTAACTAACTTTGCATGCATTGTAGGTGATCCTCCGGTTAACATCATTTCCTTGATGTGAGGATGCTTTTCATACATATCTATTATGTCTTGAAAACAATACTTACCTTTCTCTGGATGAATAGAGGTATACCAGCTATCACACCAGCCTCCTTCACCAAAGTAACATCTGTGAGTACACCCAGTAGTTCTAATAACAATAGTAGGATACCCTTGTCTGGATCCTTCTGATTGCACTGCAGTATACAACTCTACTATAGGTAAGCCTTTATTATAATCTTCAATCCTGCCCAGGCTCATATATCGCTGTATTTTTACCGTGTTCTCTAAATTCTACTTTTGCTATTTTAACTCTACCGTCTGTCTCTTCAACTATAAAAGGATTAACTTTATTATAGATAAATTCTGCAAACTTTTCTGCTCCTGTAGCAGGTACTACTCTTAACTGAATAGTTCCGTTTCTTTCAAGCTTAACAAAATACTTATCTAACTGAGGATCATCTTCTGCTACTATAACAGTATGATCAAACATATAGTCAAACCAATCTTTAGGTGATTTACCGTCGATAGTACCTTTAGCTCTTTTCATTCCGCCAAAGTCCCATACCCAGTTTCTATCATCTAATTCTCCTTCAAACCATAGTTTAAAAGAAATACCATACCCATGTAAGAATCTACAGTGAGTTGTTTCTGCTTTCCATTGACGAAAACAAGTGCTAAATCCGTCAAATACTTTTGTTGATGTAAATTTTCCCATAACTAAACTAATTCTTCAATTATACCTACTACTTCTGAAACTACTAGTATACCTGCAGCCCAGAATAAATTAAAAGGAATAAGTATATATCCTAATATACGAATTCCTGATTTGATAAACGACACTAATTGGTGTTTTTTTGCGTCTGGATAATCTGTGATTGTTGGTGAACTAGATAAGTCTTTAATAGATGTTGTTCTTCTCGAATCTCTATCGTAGAGTTCGTCATATAACCTTTGTTCTTCTGTTTTCATATTTGTGTTTTTAAAGTGGTGCTACGACACTATTGTCTATACTATAATATAGTAATTTTTTTTCTTATAGGCAACTTTTTTTTAATTATAATGCAGCAATTGATGCTGTAAAGTCATTATATGTTGGTGATGAAGCAACTAATGTCTTCAAAGAAGCAATTGTTATATAGCCAACTGCATTTGATGATGTCACTGCATACGATGATGATACTGCATTAGCAGCTGTTCCTGTAGCAGATCCTAAATCGATTTGACCAGAACCTGATACTAAAGTTTTATTTTCTAATACTGCAATTCTTCCGCTATCATAAGCAATATCATTCTGTATAGATGCTGATGCAATATACCATTCTGATTCTGAAAGATAATTTGTATCTAGAGAAGAACTGAAAGTTTCTAAATCAGTAATTCTAGTATTTGCAGAACCGGTAAATGTATTTAACCCACTAACGTCTGAATGTTGTATATTGTCGAACCTTGTAGCTATAGATGAGCTTAAAGAGTTAAACGAACCGGAAATTTCTGTTTTTATAGCATATGAACTTGTTGCAGCATTTAATCCACTTACATCAGAATGTACTATATTATCTATAGTTGTTGCAAGTGATGATGATACATTACTTAATTCTGAATCAGTTGCATATGTAGCATCTAATGAAGAAGAGAAACTTTCTAAATTAGTTATTCTTGTATTTGAAGAATCTATAGAACTAGCTAAAGATGAAGAAGCTGATGAAAGTTCGGCATCTGTAGCAAAAGTAGCATCCAAAGATGCACTAAAGTTTAATAATTGAGCGGTTTCTGAAGCAAGAGAGCTTGATACTGAGGCTAGTTCAGCATCTGTGGCGAACGTATCATTTAATGATGCACTAAAATTAAGTAGTTGGGTTAAAGATGCAGATACATCAGAATGTCCAGTAATTCCTAATGAACCTGTAATAGATATAGTTCCTAAAGAACCAGTAAGTCTATTCCCTAATCCATCCTGTATTACAGACCCGTCTACCTGTACTACTCTTTGGTAGGTTTGGTTAATTTTAGTATTAGTGAAGTTTGCCATGATATTGTTATATTATATAAATAGGGCAAGTAATGTTAGCTAGAAGTTTTTATAAATAAAAGGGTCTCTTTTTTTCAACTCTTTTAATTTTTTCTTATATCTCCTATTTTGCTTCCATCTATTTAATAAATTCTTTATTGCTCGTATCAATTTCATTTTTTTATTACTATGTAGTTGTTTAAAATTAAATAATCTATTTCACTATCTAGATATCTTTCAATAGCTTGTTGAGCTGTTCTTGTAATAGTCTGGTCTTTTAAGTTAAATGAAGTATTAAGTACTACTCCATGTCCAGAAAGTTTCTTAAGCTCAGCTAATAATAAATAGTACTTAGGATTAGCTTTTTCTGTAACAGACTGTATTCTAGCAGTATTATCAACATGTGTAGCAGATGGAAATAAATTAACTGATCCATTTTTTACTTTAACCACTTGGTTCATGTAAGGAACATCATCTTTTGCAATAAAATATCTGTTAACTTCTGAGGCAATTACTGATGGAGCGAAAGGTCTAAATCCTTCTCTTTTTTTAATTACATAATTTAACTTTTCTCTCATTTTAGGGTCATGTGGTGATGCTAAAATCGATCTATTTCCAAGTGCTCTAGCTCCGAATTCCATTCTACCTTGAAACCATGCAACTATCTTATTATTTAGTATTAATTTAGCAACTCTAGTGCATAATTGTTCAGTTTCAAATTCTAGGAAATTCAGCTTATCCTTGTATTGTTCTAAAATTATTGGAATATCCTCATTTAATACTTCTTCACCTAAAAACGGTGAATTATTAGACTGCAATGGTCCACCATAATTTAGTAAACAAGCACCAATAGCAGAACCTGCATCTGAAGGAGCGAAAGGTATGTATATGTTATTATAAAATTTATATGCTTTATTATTTGCTACACCGTTATACGCACAACCGCCTCCTAAACATAAATTATCTGATTTGTTTAGTTTTTTAGCTTTTTCTACTAACTTTAAAAAATAATATTCGTAGATAGCTTGAGTAGCGGCTGCTAAATCTTTATAATCTTGAGTTACTTCTTCTCCAGGTAGTCTAGGTTCTAATTCTAACAGTTTAATAAATTTACTATTAAACATTATTTTATCGCTATATTCCCAAGTAAAGTAGTTTTGATCGATTTCAATATTATCACCGTTGAAAATAGTTTTTAATTTTTGGTAATACTTTTCTGCATTACCGTATGGTGCTAACCCCATAACTTTATACTCTCCTTCATTAGGTTTAAATCCTAAGTAGCTTGTCATTGTAGAGTAAAACATACCAAGTGAATGAGGAAACTGAATACTATCAAGTAGTGAAATATTTTTACCTTTACCTTGCCATATAGATACTGTATCCCACTCTCCTACTCCATCAATAACTAGTATAGTAGCATCTTTATAAGGAGAAGTTAAATAAGAAAAAGCTGCATGACTTAAATGATGAGTAACATACTCTATATCTCCTGTATACCCTAACTCTTTTAATAATTTTTCTGGGTTGTTATTACTATATTCTTTTAAAAATTTTCTTTTTAGTAAAAGAGTTTTAAACCAACGTTTTTTAAATATAGATAAGACTCTATCTTTTTTGATTTCTGGGATTTCATACCAGCATACTTGGTTAACGTCTTTTATAGTAATTCCAGCATTTTTTAAACAGTAGTTTATAGCATTTATAGGAAATGATAAATCGTGTTTGATTTCTGTAAATCTTTCTTCTTCTGCTGCTGCTATAACCTTACCGTCTTTAAGTATACATGCAGCTGCGTCGTGATAAAAAGCTGATATTCCTAATTGAATCATAACAAAGTTTTTTCTAAGTCTGGTTGTCTATATTTTTTAGAAATATCAAACATTTTAAGTGCTTCAGGTTTTGTAAGTCCCCAACTATAAAGAGTTTGGTTACGGAAATTGACATCATTAGGGTAATATAAATCTTCGTAATAAACAATCCTCTGATCTAGACTTAAAGCTATTGCCTCTAAATGAGCTCTTTGGTCATTTAACCAACTTATTTTCTCATTTATTAGTTTACTCTGTTTATCTATTTCTTTCTTCTCTAATAAATATTTCATATGATAGGTACCAGTACTTTCTGCTTTATACAAACTTTCTGCTTGTTCTTCAGTACTGAATCTATCTAAAACAATAACTGTGTTAAAGTTTTTTGCAGCTTCTATATGCCATGAAAATGCTGGTCCTTCATAATCATCTGGTTTATGAAAGCTCATAGTTTTTAATATAACATTACTATTAGGAGTAATTTCATTAAGATCAAAAGTACGTTTGTGCTTATCAAGCAGATGTGGGTTCCAGGGTTCTGCATAAAATGTATAGGTACCCTGTTTACTATATGCATTCATTAAGGTTGAAGACCCCGTTCTAGGTAATGCTATAATGTAAACACTCATATTACTTTATTTAGTTGCGGGAGAAGGATTCGAACCTCCGACCTCTGGGTTATGAGCCCAGCGAGATACCACTTCTCCACCCCGCCTAACCGTTAAGCGTATTCCGCTAATAACTTTTCAACATGTGCCTTCGCAACCGTATAATCAACAGGTCCAGTTTCATCCTCGTATTGAACAGGGTCATCCACACCAAGGTTGATAAACGCCTCGATTCTCTCAACAGATGAAGCGGACTTGTAATCACTATTGCCGCTAGGAAAAGGCTTATAGGAAGTATTAGTACGTTTGTAAACTTCATTAAACTCGATTCCCAACTTCTCAACCAAAGTTTGTCCATCTTTCAAAATTCCTAATTTATCTGTATCTAAGTAAGGAGTAAAATACCCTACTTTATCAGCCTCCCAGTTACCAATTCTGAAAGCAGCATCGTCTGCATCTCTAAACTCTTGTCTACAGTCTGGGTAGATTGCATGATCACCATCGTGAATACCTAAAGCAATATCAGTATCATTTCCATTAGCGTTAGCAGCAGAGAGAGCAACTGCCTGAACTAAAGAAGCGAAGATTTTATTTCTATTCGGTACTACGGTAGCTTTCATGTTATCTTCCTCAT
>Ga0181568_10000294_pt1 | contig 43691 bp, 42 predicted proteins | sample 101ome_20_FD_133758 | JGI IMG/M metagenome (GOLD analysis project Ga0181568, IMG submission 133758) | Coastal salt marsh microbial communities from the Groves Creek Marsh, Skidaway Island, Georgia - 101404AT metaG (megahit assembly) | ecosystem: Environmental > Aquatic > Marine > Intertidal...
ATTTTATAATGAAAAAATCAAAAAGAACCAAGAAAAGTAATTCTTGGAAAATAAAACAACATAGAGATCCTTATTTTAAAAAATCAAAAACTTTAGGTTATAGATCCAGGGCTTCATTTAAATTAATTGAATTAAATAAAAAATATCGGTTTATAAAAAAAAACTCAAATCTCTTAGATCTAGGCTCATGTCCAGGAGGTTGGTCTCAGGTAGCAAGCAAAATAATCACTAGCGGAAAGATATTATCTGTTGATATTAAAGACATGGAGCCAATAAGTAATGTAGAGTTTATTAAAGCTGATATCTTGCAAAATGACACCAAAGACATCATAGTTAGATATTTTCAATCAAAATTAGACATTATAATTTCTGATATGGCTGCTAATACCACAGGTAATAGATCCTTAGACTCAATAAGAACAAATCAATTATGTTCAGAAATAATTAATTTATCAAAAGAACTGCTTAAACCAAAAGGTGTATTAGTCTCAAAGGTATTTATGGGTGAAGATTTCATTGAAGTAAAGAATCTTGCAAAATCTTTATTTAAAACTGTTAATTTTTTCAAACCTGACTCAAGCAGAAGTGAGTCAAAAGAAACTTATATACATTGCGATACATTAAAAACTTTATAAATCACAATAATTGTATATAAGTTTATATGGGATCAATAAAAGAAGCTTTAACCTTTGATGATGTTTTAATGCTTCCACGCTTTTCGTCAATTCTTCCTTCAAATACAAATATAAGCTTAAAACTAACAAATAATATAAAACTTAAAGTACCATTTTTATCCTCTGCGATGGACACAGTTACCGAAAGCAATATGGCTATAGCTATAGCCCAAGAAGGCGGGATAGGAGTAATACATCGAAATTTAAATATACAAAAACAGTCATCAGAAGTAAAAAAAGTTAAAAATAAAAAATTATTAGTTGGAGCAGCAGTAGGTACAAATAAAGAAGATTTTGAGAGAGCCAAAGCGTTAATAGATAGCGGAGCAGATCTAATCGTGATTGATACCGCTCATGGCCACAGTAAAAAAGTTTTAAAAACTTTGTCAAATTTAAAAAAAATTAAAAGTAAAATCCCTTTCTGTGTAGGAAATATAGCAACAGGAGAAGCTGCAAAAAAATTATATAATTCAGGAGCTGATATTATTAAGGTTGGTATAGGACCAGGATCAATTTGTACTACAAGAATGGTAGCTGGTATAGGAGTCCCTCAAATTTCAGCTATAATGGATGTAAAAAAAGCATTAAATAAAAAAAATATTAAAATAATTTCTGATGGTGGTATAAAATTTTCCGGCGATATTGCTAAAGCTTTGGCTGCAGGAGCAGATGCAATAATGATGGGGTCTATATTTGCAGGCACAGATGAAAGTCCAGGTAAAAAATTTAAAAGTGGGGGAAAAACATTTAAGCAATACAGAGGAATGGGATCTATAGGTGCTATGTCTGCTGGCTCAGCAAATAGGTATTTCCAAAGTAATATTAAAGATAAATCAAAGTTTGTGCCAGAGGGTGTTGAAGGAAGAGTAGAATATAAAGGAAAGGTATCCAAAATAATTTATCAACTGCAGGGTGGACTAAGATCATCTATGGGTTACATTGGAGCTAAGTCTTTAAAAGAGATTAATAAAAAAGCAAAGTTTATCAAAATTACTAAAGCAGGTTTTTATGAAAGTATGGTACATAGTGTAGAGGTAACTCAAAAATCAAATAATTATAAATTATGAAAACAATAGTTTTTAAATTTACATTAATTTTTTTTCTTTTTATAAATTTCTTAAATGCCAAGTCTGATTATTTTAGTGAGGGGGTAAACTTATACAAAAAAGAAAAATTCAAAGAAGCTCAATTTAAGTTTGAACAAGAAATTGTTTTTAATCCTAAAAGTGAATTGTCATATTTATATTTATCAAAAATTTTTAATAAATTAGATAATAAAGACTTGGAAGAACAAAATTTAAACACAGTGATGTTACTTAACCCTAAAAATGAGGAAGCCATATACAATTTAGCTAAACTTAAACTTGCCACGTCTGACTATAAAAAAAGCAAAGAGCTAAATAATAGACTTAGTTCAATTTGTAATAAATTTTGTAACAAAAATAGTGAATTAAAAATTGAAATTGAGAATTTATCTAAGAAATAAATGCAATTTCATAAAGAAAGAGAAAAAATATTAATTATTGATTTTGGTTCTCAAGTTACAAAACTAATTGGAAGAAATATTAGAGAGCTTGGGGTTTATTCGGAAATTATAACTATTAAAGACTTTCAAAAAATTAAAGAATTTCATTTAATAAAGGGAATAATATTTTCAGGTGGCCCATCATCTGTCACTTCAAAGAACTACCAAACAGTATCAAAAAAAATATTTGAGAAAAATATACCAATTTTAGGTATATGCTATGGATTGCAACTTATAGCTAAATTGTTTGGAGGTAAAATAAAACCCTCAAGAGGCACAAGGGAGTTTGGTAGAGCCTTTTTAATAAAAAAAAAGAGTTCACAACTAACAAAAGACTTTTTTAAAAGAAAAACAACTGTTTGGATGAGTCATGAAGATGCAGTTATTAAATTACCGAAATCTTTTAAAATTATTGCCTCAACTAAAAACTCAAAACTAACAATAATAGAAAACACTAAAAAAAAAATTTATGGCGTGCAATTCCATCCCGAAGTGACACACACAGAAAATGGTAAACAAATATTTAAAAATTTTATTTTTTCAATTTGTAAAATTAAAAAAAATTGGAATGTAAGTTCACAAAAATTAAGACTTATAAAAGAGATAAGACAAGAGGTTAAGAATGATAAAGTTATATGTGCATTGTCTGGCGGTGTTGATAGCAGTGTTGCTGCATTATTAATTAATAAGGCAATTAAAAAAAATCTGATTTGTATTATGGTTGATACAGGGTTAATGCGAAAAAATGAATTTAAGAGTTCTTTTGATATTTTCAAAAAAAAATATAAATTAAACGTTAAACTAATTGATGCCTCCAAAATTTTCCTAAAAAAATTAAAAGGAGTCGTAAATCCAGAAAAAAAGAGAAAAATTATTGGAAAGTTATTCATTAGGGTTTTTGAAAAAGAGGCAAAAAAATATGACAATATAAAATATTTAGCTCAAGGAACGCTTTATCCAGATATTATTGAAAGCAAATCTTCTACTGGTAGCAAAACTTCGAAAATAAAGTCACATCATAATGTAGGTGGCCTTCCGAAATTAATGAAATTGAAACTTATCGAACCATTAAAAGAATTTTTTAAAGATGAAGTGAGAATTTTAGGCAAATCTTTGAATTTAGTAAATGAAATAAACTATAAGCATCCCTTTCCTGGTCCAGGACTAGGCATAAGAATTATAGGAGAAATAACTTTAGAAAAAATAAAAATTCTTCAAGAGGCTGATAATATTTATATTAAAGAATTATTTAAAAATAAACTTTATGATAAGATTTGGCAGGCATACGCAGCGTTACTTCCGATTAAAACTGTTGGGGTTATGGGAGACTCAAGGACATACGAAAATATTTGTTTACTCAGAGCTGTAATATCTAATGATGGTATGACAGCTGATTACTACAATTTTCCAAAAATTTTTTTAGATAGCATATCTAATAAAATTGTGAATAATGTAAAAGGTATAAATAGAGTTGTATACGATATAACTTCTAAGCCACCAAGCACGATTGAGTTAGAATAATGAATCCAAAAATAAAAAGAATTCTTAGAAAGAAAAATAGGTCTAAAATTGTTAGCTTAACAGCGTACTCAAAAAGTTTTGCAAAAATTTTAGATAAATATTGTGACATAATACTAGTAGGGGACTCAATGGCTAACGTCCTCTACGGTCACAAAAATACTCACAAGATAAACTTAGAAAATATAGTTCAACACACACGTAGCGTTAAATTAGGTATTCAAAAATCTATTTTGGTAGCGGATATGCCTAAGGGGAGTTATGAAAATTTTAATAAAGCATTAAAAAATGCAAAAATTTTAATAAAAGAAACCAAATGCGATGCAGTAAAAATAGAAAACTATAAAAAAAATTATAAAATTATCGATTTTTTAGTAAAAAAAAAAATATCAGTCATGGGCCATATTGGCTACACGCCTCAATTTAAAAAAAAATTTAAACTAGAGGGAACAACTAAAAAAGAAATAAGTAAACTACTAAAACAAGCAGAGCTTATACAAAGAGCAGGAGCTTTTTCAATTGTACTAGAATGCTTGACAGCTAATGCCGCAAAAATGATAACGAAAACACTTAAAATACCAACAATTGGCATAGGCTCATCCTCCTTTTGTGATGGGCAAATATTAGTAACAGATGATATGCTTGGTTTGAGCGGTTTTTATCCTAAATTTGTGAAAAAATACTCAAACATTGATAGAATAATTGAAAAAGCTGCAAAAAAATATACTAGAGAAGTAAAATTAAGCAAATTTCCTTCAAAAAAACATTTTTTAAATGGACGATAAATTTGAAAAAAAATTAGAATTTAAAGATAAATTATTATCTTTTTATAATGATAATAAACTTAAAGTTATAGTTTTTTTTATCACAATAGTTATCTTGATTTCTATAATTTTGATAAAAACTGAGAGTCAAAGAAGAAATAATATTATGTTATCTGATAAATTTAATGAGTCTGTATTATTAATATCAGTTGGTGAAATTGACAAAGCAAAAATAATTTTAGATGAAATTATTCTTAAAAAAAACAAATTTTATTCTTTTTCTGCACTTAACCTAGTTATCGATAAAGAATTAATGAAAAAAGAGAAAGTCTTAGATTATTTTAAGATTATAGAGCAATTAAATCTATCGGAAGAAACTTATGATCTAATTCAACTGAAAAAGGCCCTTTATATAATTGAAAATTTTAACAAAAATTCTGGCATAGAAATTTTAAATAAACTCATAAAAGAAAATTCTAATCTAAAATCAATCGCTGAAGAAATCATTAAAGAATAAAAAATGAAAATATTATATGTGTTAATAGCTCTCATTTTTTTAAAAAGTTGTTCTTTTGATAACAAAACTGGAATTTGGAATAGCGAACAATCTATAAGCAAAAAAAATGATATTTATAAAGAATTCAAAACATTTACTTTAAAAGAAGAACAATTTAATGAAATAATACCATTTAATAAAAATTTCAATTTTAAATTATCTGAGGTTTCAAGTAATATAAATTGGAATGACCCTTATTATGGACAGGGAAATAATCTTGATAATTTTTTAATTAACGGTCTTGATAATATATCTTTAAAAAGTAAAAAACTTACTAGAAACAATTTAAATCAATTTTTATTACATGATGAAAATAATTTAATAATAAACGATAATAAAGGTAATGTTATTGTTTATTCTATTATTGATAAAGAAATTATTTCAAAATTTAATTTTTATAAAAAAAAATATAAAAAGTTCGATAAAAAGCTCAACCTGCTCGTTGAAAATAAGATTATTTATATAAATGATAATATTGGGTATTTTTATGCATATGATTATAAAAATAATAAAATTATTTGGGCAAAGAATTTAAATATACCTTTAAGGTCAAATATTAAAATCTATAAAGATAATTTATTTCTTTCTAATCAAGACAATTCTTTGCTCGTTTTCGATAAAAGAAATGGCAACTTAATAAAAGAGATTCCTACAGAAGAAACTATTTTAAAAAATCAATTTATTAACAATATCTCTTCCTCAAAAAGTAATATTCTTTTTTTAAATTCATATGGATCTTTATACTCTATAGATATTGAAGATTTAAAATTAAATTGGTTTCTTAATCTCAATCAGTCTTTTGAAACAAATAGTAGAAATATTTTTGATGGTATCGAGGTTATATCTCATAAAGATACAATAATTATTTCATCAAATTATGTTACTTTTATAATTAATGCTAATTCAGGAAATATATTAAGAAAATTTAATTTTTCTTCCAAAATAGCTCCAATTATTAACAACAATTTAGCACTTTTTTTTACTAAGAATAATTTGTTGATTGCTGTAAATCTTAAAAATAACCAGATAATTTATTCATACAATGTCATTGACCAATTAAACGAAAATGTAAAATTTAAAAAAAATATAAATTTTATAAAAATGTTTTTAGCGAACGATCAAATATTATTAATTAGCAACTCCCATGTATTAAAATTTGATATTAATGGAAAATTCAAGAGTTTTACTAAATTATCTAATAAAATGAATTCTCAACCAATTATTGTAAATAAGTCTATTTTATATCTTAATAATAGAAATAAATTAATAGTTTTAAATTAGTTATTTGATCTAACGCTGAGAAGTGAAAGTTGTTTTAATCTGATTTTATTTAAATTATCTTGAGGTTTTACAGGGTATTCTCCTGTAAAATAATGATCACTAAATTGAGGATATGTATGATTTCTTTTTTCTCCTATCAAAGCTTTATAGAGACCATCTAAGCTCAGAAACTTGAGAGATGTTGCATTTATATAATCACACATTTCTTTTAAGCTTCTTTTATGTGCCAACAACTCTTCTTTAGTTGGCATATCTACCCCATAGAAATCAGGATATTTTATTTCGGGACAAGCTATTCTTACATGAACTTCTTTCGCTCCATTTTCTTTGAGCGTTTTTACAATTTTATGGCAAGTGGTTCCCCTAACTAATGAGTCATCTATTAGGACTATTGACTTATTTTTAACTAAAGTTTTTGTAGGGTTTAATTTCAATTTTACACCAAGACTCCTTATATTTTGAGAAGGCTCAATAAAAGTTCGCCCTACATAATGATTTCTTATGAGACCAAGCTCAAATTTTTTATTAGATTTTTCTGCATACCCTAAAGCTGCTGGAACTCCCGAGTCTGGAACTGGTACGACTAAGTCTACGTTTATATTTGATTCATTTGCTAATTCAGAACCAAGTTTTTTTCTATATTCATATGCGCATTTATTACCAATTAAACTATCTGGTCTAGCAAAATAAATGTATTCAAAAACACATGGTCTAGGTTTCTGTTTAGGAAAAGGTTTTATAGATTTTAAATCTTCATTTTCAATAATTATAATTTCTCCATTTTCTACCTCCCTTACGTAATTAGCTCCCACTATATCTAGCGCGCACGTTTCTGAGGCAAAGATGAATGAATTTTTTAATTTTCCTATTATAAGAGGTCTTATTCCAAAAGGGTCTCTAGCCGCAACTAATTTTTTGTTTGTCATCAAAACTAAGGAATATCCGCCTTGTATTTGAAATAATGTATCAATTAATTTATCAATAAACTTTTCTCTTTTTGATTTTGCTATTAATTGTACGATTGTCTCTGTATCACTTGTAGTTCTAAAAATAGCACCTTCTTTTACTAAATTTTCTCTTAAAGAAATTGCATTAGTCAAATTCCCATTATGTGCAAGACTTAAACCCCCTAAATGTAAATCTGCAAAGAAGGGCTGAATATTTCTTAAAGAGGTTTCTCCAGTTGTGGAATATCTATTATGACCTATAGCAAAATTACCGGGTAATTTCTTTAGTGTATCCAAATTTGTGAAGTGATCTCCTACTAAACCTTGTCTTTTTTCTGAATGATAATTTTTTCCATCATAGGAAACAATTCCACATCCTTCTTGACCTCTATGTTGTAGAGCATGAAGTCCTAAAGCTACAATTGCTGATGCGTCGCTATGATTAGAGATCCCGAAAATTCCACATTCCTCTCGCAATTTATCTAAATCAAATTTTTTCAATTTTTTCCTTTGTATCTATAAAATCTTCACTTGATGGAAATTCTTTAATTAACATTTTACTTCCTTCATTTATCATATCGAAAGAAAAAGCATCCTCAGCTGATATACCCCAATTCTGATAAGGATAAAACCAATTAAAAATGGAAAATAAACAAACAGCAACAACATATCCTTTTAATAATCCAAATAGAAAACCAAAAGATTTATCAACAGATCCAACACCTGTCCATGTAACAGCTTTACTTAATGATTTACCCACAAGTATGGTAACAAAAAGTGTAACAGAAAATACTGCGATACCAATACCAACACTATTAATAAAATTTGACTCAATATAATTACTCACAATTGGTTGAAATTTTGGAACTAAAATTATAGTAACAATAGTTGAAAAAATCCATTTCATAAAAGAAATTAAACTTAAAGAAAAACCTTTAAGAAAACATTGAGTCGTAAAATAAATTAAAATTATTAAAAATATAACATCAAATAAATTAATTGAATTTAAATTTTCAAAAAATTCATTAATCATTAAATTTTATTTAGTTCTTTTCCAAAAGGTTTAACGCTCAAGATTAATTTTGGTAATAATGTAAGAACTGAAAGCATAGCCAGCAACATGGCAATTCCAGTAAAAATACCAAAGTAAATTGTTGGAATAAAATTAGATAAAACTAAAATTGAAAAGCCAAAGACTATGGTTATAGAGGTATTTAATATTGCAATACCCACTGTGTTATGGCATCGATCTAAAGTTTTGTTGTAGTTTTTATATTTATTGAACTCTTCTTTAAATCTATATATGTAATGAATACTATTATCCACAGCTATACCAATAGTTATTGCAGCGATTGTAATCGTCATCATGTCTAAAGGAATGCCTAATAAACCAATAATTCCCAAAATAAAAAAAGCAGCTATAACGTTTGGAACAATTCCAATAATTGAAACAGCTAAATTTCTAAATAGAATAAAAAACATTAAAAAAATTCCTAGCATTACTATTCCCAGAGTTAATATTTGAGACTTAAATAAACTTTGAAGTAAATTATTAAACAGTACAAGCACTCCAGCTAATTTGTAATCTTCTTTGTTAAAACCTAGTTTATTATTTAAATCTTTTTCAATTTTTTTAATTAGATCATTTCTTCTCAAATCTTTTAATGAGTCTTTAATTCTTAAACTTATTCGAGCTTCATCTTTCTCAACAGAAATATACGGAGTAATAATTTCTTTTTTTATTTCATTAGGTATCTTGCTATAAAGCACAGCGATTTCTAAGCTTTGCAATTTCTTATTGTTAAGATCTTCTGCCACTCTTAAAATTGACCCAAAAGACAAAACTTTTCCGACTTCTGGTAAAGAGTCGACGTAATCATGTACTTTTAAAATTTTATCCATTTTATCTCTAGTAAACCAATATTTTGCTTTATCTGTTTCTTGCTCATTTTCATCTTCCCATTCACTAAATTCATCATCAGAAATTTCTTTTTTTTTAGGAAATTTTAAAATTATATTCAAAGGTGTAGTACCACCGAGGTCATCATCAATTTTTTTCATACCTTTATAAATTTCTGTTTCTTTGTTGAAATAGTTAATAAAACTATTTTCTACTTCTAACTTTGATATTCCGATCAAACTCGTGATAATTATCACTATTGAAGTTCCATAAATTAGAATTCTATTTTTTTTAGTAAATGAACTCAGTAAAGATGTTATTAATGATTTTTCTGTATTTTGTATTTTGATTTCGTTTTCAGAAGATAATAAATTTAATAATGATGGTAATAATAAAAATGTTACTAATAAAGATACAATAAGTCCTAAAGTCATCATCCATCCAAAATCAATTATTGGTTTTATGCCACTAAACACCAGAGACAAGAAAGCACAAATAGTTGTTAGAACAGTATAAAGAATTGGAAGCATCATTTTTTTACTTGCTTTTAAAACTGCTTCTGATTTTGATAAATCTGGTAATTCTTTTTTTAATTGCAAGAATCTAACTGTAACATGAATATTCATTGCCATATTAAGTATAAGCATTAACGCAATAAAATTTGATGAGATGACAGTTACTTTCCAACCAATTAAACCTAGCAAACCAATCATTATAATTACTGAGGTAGTACATCCAAGTAATGGCATAATTACCCATTTTAGATTTTTAAAAATAAACCAAAGAGTCAAGATAATAAAAATAAAAACACCAAACCCAAAAACAATAATATCGCTTTTAATAAAGCTCATCATATCATCTGCAATCATCGGAATACCGCCCAAGTAAATTTTGGCATTCTCTCCATATTTGCTAATTACATTTCTTATTTCAGTTATATTTTGATGATTTCTGGTATTATACAGATTTTTATAATTTTCATATTCTTTTAAAAATTCCTTATACTTTTTTTTTTCTTCTTTTGTAAAACCTGTTTCAATTGATTGGATGAAATATTTTTCTTTTATTTTTATATACTCGTTTAGTCTTTCATCTTTTTTTAGATAAACTACAATTCCAGATGTTTTGCCGTCTTCACTAATTACATAATTTCTATAAATAGGGCTATTTATTATTTCATCAAAAGCTCTTTTTCTATCAATTTCAGGATAAGCTAATGTTTTATAGTTTTTTAATCTGTCCATCAAACTTTCATCAGTACTTTTTAATAGAGGAACATCAATTAAAGTAATTACACTATCTACCCAATTTAATTTTTCAATTTTTGATTTTAATAACTGAATATTAAGAATTGTCTCTTTATCAGTAAAGTTTGATACTGGAGAATAAGTTAAAACTAAAAAATCTTTAGATCCATAGGTTTGATTAACCTCTCTTAAATATTTTAAATCTGGATCGCCTTCAAGTAACAATGCATCTGAGGAGGCATCTAAATTAAAATTTTTAGCTTGATATAATGAGAAGCCAACAATAAAGATTAAAAAAAGTAGAGTTATTTTAGAAAAATCTATAATTATTTTTTTATAAATATGGCTTAGCATAGATTTATTTCAGATATATCTTAATTTTTTTATAACAAAAGTGAAAATTAAGACTAATTTTTAGTCAAGTCTTTAAATTTAGTATAGATTCCCTCAAACTCCACTTTTACAGTGCCAGTTGGCCCATGTCGCTGCTTTCCTAATATAATATCAGCTAATCCGTTGACGTCATTCATTTTAGATTGCCATTCTGCATGCTCTATAGAACCAAGTTTTGGTTGTTTTCTTTCCAAATAATATGCCTCTCTATAAACAAACATTACTACGTCTGCATCTTGCTCAATAGACCCAGACTCCCTCAAGTCTGCTAGCTGTGGCTGTTTATCATCCCTTTGTTCAACAGCTCTCGAAAGTTGAGAAAGTGCTAAAACAGGCACAGATAGTTCTTTAGCCAAAGCTTTCAACCCCTGAGTAATCTCTGAAATTTCTTGTACCCTTCCATCATTTTTGTTGGAGCTAGATCTCATTAATTGAATGTAATCAACTACAATTAGACTTAAACCAAATAATCTTTTTATTCTTCTAGCTCTATTGCTCAAAGTTGCAATAGTAATCGCTGGAGTTTCATCGATATATAATGGAAGATTATAAATGTTCCTAGAAGTCTCAATATATCTATTTATCTCTTCCTCAGTAACTTTACCTCTTCTGATGTCATCAGATTTAATTTTTGCCTGTTCTGATAAAATTCTTGTTGATAATTGCTCTGATGACATTTCTAATGAAAAAAAAGCAACTGAATTTTTTTCTTGCCTATTTAAAATATTTTGTGCTGCGTTATAAGCAATATTAGTAGCCAAAGCAGTCTTACCCATCGATGGGCGTCCAGCTAAAATAATTAGATCAGATTTATGAAGACCACCCAATTTTTCATCCAAATCTTTTAATCCTGTAGGAACACCAACAATACCCTGATCATTTTGCATTGCTAAAGTTGCCATTTCAATAGTTTGGTCTAGAGCTTTATTAAATTTTAAAAATGATTGAGAAAAGCTTCCTCTTTCCGCTAAGTCAAAAAGGGATTTTTCAGTGTTTTCAATTATATTTTCAGCATTTTGCTCTGTAGAGTTGGCACTTAATGTTTCAGATGATAACTTATCTGAGATTTGAACTAATTCTCTTCTTAAGTACATTTCATGAATTACTTTCGCGTAGTCGACAGCTTGTTTTGCTGAACCTGAGAATCTTGTTAATTTCACAAGATATTCAGTTCCACCTACTTCGTTTAACATATTATCTTTCTCAAAATAATTTTTTAAAGTAATTGGATTAGCGATCATTCCTTTATTATTTAAGCTTTCAATAACCTCATAAATCTTTATATGTGCTGGGTCATAAAATATATTAGAGTTAACGATATTGGAAACCTCATCAATTATATCGTTATTTACAAGTATACAGCCTAATAATGCTTGTTCTGCCTCAAGGTTAGAAGGATTTTTATTAGATTTTTCTTTGAATAAAGCTTTGATTTCTTCCACATCTAGAATTTATTTTATTAAAAAAGGATTAAAAGTCTAAAGTTACCCACCTTTTTTTTTCTCTGTGGAAAAGTTATTTTGCGTCTATTTTTTGAACCTTTATGGAGATATTCGATTTAACCTCAGAATGAAAATTTATCTCTGCTTTGTAGTCACCAATTTTTTTTATTTCATTTTTAAGTAAAATTTGAGAAGGGTTGACTTCCGCTTTAAATTTTTCCTTGATTAATAATGAGATTTCTTTTGGCTTAATTGAACCATATAGATCTCCATTTTCTTTGCTTTCTTTTTTAAAGCTTAATGTTTTATTATTTATTAGTTTAGAAATCTCTTTAAACTTTAGTTTTGTCTCATTGTTTTTTTTATCTAGTTCGGTTTTTTTATTAGCCACCAGTTCTTTATTTTGTTTATTAAATCTTAATGCTTTTCCTTTTCGTAAAAGAAAATTCCTTCCATATCCATCTTTAACTTTAACGACATCACCTATGTTGCCGAGATTTAATATATTTTCCAGTAAAATTATTTGCATTTAAAGTAATCCTAATATTTTAGCTCTTTTAATTTCTTTAGTTAATTTTCTTTGTTTGCCTTGCGACACCGAAGTTATCTTTGATGATATAAGTTTACCATTATCAGTGAGATATTTTTTTAATAGACCTATATTCTTATAATCAATTACTGGAGCATTTTTAATTGATAACGGACATTTTTTTGAAAATCTTGATTCATTTTTTTGAAAAAGACTTAATTTACTTAGAGAATTAGAGCTTCTTTTATTATTCTTTGTGTTTCTTCTCTTCATATAACATTAATCTTTCTTGAAGTATTCTTTATCTACATCTAATTTTTTGTACTTAACTATCAAATGTCTGATTATTGATTGATCAAGTTTTATTTTTTTTTCAAATTCATTGAGAGTTTTGTTACTTCCCTCAAATTTATAATGTATAAAAAATCCTTTATTATAATTTTTGATCTTAGTAGTTAAAGATAATAATCCCCAATCTTCAATTTTAAAAACCTTGCCAGAAAAATCACTAATTATTTTTTTGTATTTTTCTTTAATATCCTCTAAATCTTTAGTTGCAAGATCTTGTTTTAAGACTATTGTATTCTCGTAAAATGCCATTATTAATTTAATTTTGTTTTTATAAACACTGGTTTATACTATAAAAGTTTATTTAAGCAATACTAATAATAATCAATATATACTGTATATCTATGAAGGCTTTAATATTTCCAGGACAAGGTTCTCAAGTGGTTGGAATGGGCTTAGAATTTTACAAAAATTTTGATTTTGTAAAGAAAATTTTTCATCAAGCAGATGATGTATTAAAATTTAACTTATCTAAGATTATTCTCGAGGGTCCAGATGAAAAATTAAAATTAACAGAGAATGCTCAACCAGCAATTCTAACAATAAGCTACTCTATATTTAGAGTTTTGAAAGAAGAGTTAGAGATAAAGCCAAGCTCTTTCCAGTTTTTTGCAGGACACTCTTTAGGCGAGTATAGTGCTTTAGTATGCTCTGAGTCACTAAATTACGTAGATGCAATTTACTTATTAAATGAGAGAGGAAAAGCCATGCAAGAGGCGGTTCCAATCGGCAAAGGTAAAATGATAGCCGTCTTAGGTTTAAACACACTAGAAATAAAAAATGAAATTGAAAACAACAAAAGAATTACAGGTATATGTGAAATAGCAAATGATAATGCAGATGGACAAATAATAGTTAGCGGAGAAACAAATAGTATAGACTTATTTCAAGAATTATTAAAAGAAAAAAAAATTAAAACAATACCACTTAAAGTAAGCGCTCCATTTCATTGCACGCTGATGAAACCTGCTGCAGATAAAATGAAAGATAAAATAAATAACACCAAATTTATTTATCCGACGACTAAAGTTTTTAATAATGTTAACGCTAATGTTGACAACGACCCAAGCTCGATAAAAAAATTATTAATTGAACAAATTTACTCTACAGTAAGATGGAGAGATATTTTGATAAATATGTCAAAATTAGGAATCAATAATTATTTGGAAATTGGCCCAGGAAAAGCGTTAAGCGGGATGGTGAAAAGAACAATTAAAAATGTTAATTCCTTTTCAATTAATTCATTAGATGATATTAAAAATTTGAAAAATGAAATTAAATAATAAAATAGTTTTAATTACTGGAGCCACAGGTGGAATCGGCAATTCTTTAGTAAAAAAGTTTAATGACTTAGAATCAAGAATTGTTGCCACAGGAACTAATGAAGAAAAATTAAATAAACTAAAAAAAAATTTTCCAAATATAAAAGTAATTAAATTTAAATTAGACGAACACGATAAAATAGAAAAATTTATTGAAGAAACATCAAATGTATTTGATGGCATAGATGTATTAATAAATAATGCAGGAATTACATTAGATAATTTATCTTTGCGGTTAACAGAGGATAATTGGAAGAAAGTTTTGGATATTAATTTAACATCTACTTTTTTAATGTGTAAATTCGCTTTAAAAAAAATGTTAAAAAAAAAATATGGCAAAATAGTTAATATAACTTCTATTGTTGGTCATACAGGAAACATTGGTCAAACAAATTATGCAGCCTCTAAAGCTGCAATCGTAGCACTTTCAAAAAGTTTAGCTCTAGAATATGCAAAAAAAAATATAAATATTAATTGTGTTTCACCTGGTTTCATAAAAACAGAGATGACAGATAAGATAGGCGAAGAATTTAAAAAAATCCTTATAAGCAAAATTCCATCGGGAGATCTTGGTACAGGCGAAGACGTATCTAATTGTGTAGCTTTTTTAGCTTCTGACTTATCAAGGTATATTAATGGAGAAACTATACATGTTAATGGTGGAATGTATATGGCTTGACAATTCTTATTATTAATTTATTAAGAATTAAACTTTACAAGAAAGGAATTCATGTCAGAAGAAATTAAAGGAAAAATAAAAAAAATAGTTGCAGATCATCTTGGTATAGATGAAGAAAAAGTTACAGAGGAAGCTAGCTTTATAGACGATTTAGGTGCGGACAGTCTTGACACTGTTGAATTAGTTATGGCATTCGAAGAAGAGTTTGGTTCTGAAATATCCGACAGTGAAGCAGAAAAAATTCTGACTGTGGGAGATGCAATTAAATTTATTGAGAGCAAAGCTAGCTAGAAATACTTTTCAATGAGTCATGGTAGTAAAAATATCATGGTTATATTATCTTCTCCATCAGGAGCTGGAAAAACTACAATTTCTAAAAAAATTTTACAAAAATATAAATCTTTTAAGCTATCAGTTTCGTTAACTACTAGGCCTCCGAGATCGAATGAAGTGGATGGTATAGATTATAATTTTACTACAAAAGAAAAATTCGAACAGCTTATTAATAAAAAAAAACTTTATGAATTTGCAAAAATTTTCGATAATTATTATGGAACCTTAAAAGATGAAGTAGACAAAGTAATAAAAAAAAATGATATTATTTTTGATATTGATTGGCAAGGCACTAAGCAACTATCAAGATTTTCCCATTTAAAACTGATAAAAATTTTTTTAATTACACAAAATAAGTCAGAGATAAAAAATAGATTAATTATCAGAAATCAAAATACTAACAAAGAAGTTCAAAATAGATATAAATCTTTTGATGATGATGTAAAACATTGGAATGACTATGATTATATTGTAATAAATAAAAATTTAAATGTTTGTTTTAATCAGATTGAAAAAATTATTTTGGAAGAAAAAAAATTTTCTAATTCATTTCAAAAATTTCTGTAATTTTATAATAAGTTTCAGGTTTAATCGCGTCTGGTCTTGAGTATAAATTTAAAGACGAAATTTTTTTAAGATTCTGAACACTTATAAGTTTTTTTATGTTCTTATTAATCATTTTTCTTTTATTAGAGAAAAGAATATTAGTAACTCTTTCTAAGTTGGTTATTCGCTTTATTTTATAATCACTCTTTTTTGGCTTAAAATGTAAAATTATAGAATTAACTTTTGGTTTAGGAAAAAAACAATTATTTGAAATTAAAAATTTATTTAAGAGTTTAAACCTAAAATTTGTTAAAATTGAAAGTCTTCCATAATTAGGCGATTCAAAACTACCAATAATTTTATCGCCTAACTCTTTTTGAAACATAAAAATAACATCGGAAAATTTTGGAAGCCATTTATTAAATCTTAATAATTTTACTAATATTTGTGAAGATATATTATATGGAAGATTTCCAAAAATAATTGAATTTGGCTTTATTTTTTTTTCTAAATCAAACTTTAATATGTCTTTATTATATATTTTTATTGAACGATTTTTAATATAATTTTGACTCAAGTATTCAAAAATTTTTTTATCTTTTTCTATTAGCATTAGAGATTTTGGTTTTCTTTTTATGATCTCGTTTGTAATTGCTCCAAATCCAGGACCAATTTCTACAACATTTTTATTTTCTATTTCAATTAAATCTATAATTTTATTAATTATATTCTTATCAATCAAAAAATTTTGCCCTAGAGATTTCTTAGCATATTTCATTAATAATTTTTATAAATAAACTCCACACATCTTTCTAAACTTTTAGATGATGCTTTATTTTTTTTAATTAAATCAATTGCTGTACCATGATCTGGAGATGCTCTTAAATATTTTAATCCTAATGTTAAATTAATTGCATCAAATTTATATAATGCTTTAAAAGGTGATAAAACTTGATCGTGGAACATACCTACAATTACATCAAACTTTTTATAGTTTTGAATAAAGATTGTGTCAGAGACAAAAGGTCCAAAAACATTTACTTTACCTTTAACTAATTTTTTAATTGCCGGAATGATTATCTTAAACTCTTCAGAATTTTTTCTTAATTCAGCGTTATGTGGGTTGAGTCCAAGAACTGCTATTTTAGGTTTTTTTTTTAGAAATAATTTATACCAATCATTTATTCTTTTAATTTTTTTAAAGATAATGGTTTTATTTAGTTTCTTTGATACATTTTTAATATCCTCATGAGTTGTTATAGGGGACACAGCTAATTCATTGTTTTTAATTAACATTACCTCAGATTGATCTGTAATTTTATTTTTTTTCGCTAAATATTCTGTAATTCCAAATCCCTTATTATTTAATAATCTTTTATTTACAGGGCAATTAATTAAAGCTGTACCTTTATTGTTAATTGCTAGCTTATGTCCAAAATTTAAAGATTCTAGTACAAATCTTGATGCTTCTTTTTCCTCTACATTAAAAGGATTATTAAACTTAAGCTTTATATCAAAAACTTTTAAGCAATCAGATTTGTCATTATTATCAAAATTTTTGATTTTTAGTAATTTTTGCTTGAACTTAAGTGCTTTAAATTGTTCTTTCAATAAATCAAAATTTGAAATCAGAAAGATTTTTTCTTTTATTTTTTTATCTAATTTTTTTATAGTCTTAAAAATAATCTCTGAATTTATGCTATTAGGATCGCCAGTTATTAAAAGTATATTTTTCATTTAAACCTTATAAAAGAGCTGTTTTTTATTTTTGAAAGATGGTTATTTGAATAAAGTTTAAATAACTCATTGGTTTTTTGATCGATTATTTGTTTTTTTAATAATTTTATATCATCATTTTTTAATTTTATTTTTCTTTTATCTTTAATTTTTAGAATGAGTATATTTCCCAGTTTTTCAATTGGTTTTGAAACTTCATTAATTTCTAATTCACTTAAAATTTTATTTATTTGACTAGAAAGTAAATTTGAATTTATCCATCCAAGGTCTCCGCTGTTAATAGCAGTATTTGAAATACTATGTTTTTTTGCTGCAGCTTCAAAACCTATATTTTCAATATCGTCAAAAACTAATTTTAATTTTTCATCTTCTTCAATCTTAATGTCTAGTTCGATTTCAAAAAGTCTAAATTCAATCGTTTCTCTCTCATTTTCTTTTATTCTATTTATTTCATTTTGAACCACATTTTCATCAATTTTAACATTATCTCTAAATAAAGAATAAATAAGCTTTTGCCATGAAAGTTCAATTTTAATTTCCTCTAAAAATAATTCATAGTCAATTGAATTGTCCTCAAATTTTTTTTTAAGTGATAAAATATCATTATTTGAAATCCTTCTTAAAGTTTGATTAAAGTTAGCATCGTCTATTTCTATTTTTTTTTTTGATATTTCATTTTTTTTAATTTTTAAATTTATCAAAAAATTAATAGCAGGATTTTTTGCTCCATTAATTTTTTCCTGATCTATATCTTGGTTTGACAAAATTAGTTGTGTAAGAATTTTATTTTTTAACTCATATGAAGTTATAGGTTCTGAGTCTACCAAAACTAAAATTTTGTTTTCATTAGATTTTAAAATATTGAAATATAGAATAAATATTATAAAAAAAATAATATAAAAAATTTTTTGTTTCATATTAAATTATTGATCTATAGATTGGGATGCTAAGTTTCCGAATGGTATTAATGTGATTTTAAACATTAAAGAATTTTCTGGTTCTATCTCAGAATCATTATAAAATTCTCTTCTATAAACAATTCCTGCTCTCAAACAATCATTGAAATACTCATAACTTAAATCATAAAAATCCGAAGAGTTAGTAATTAAATTTCTTTTTCCACTTAATGATATTTTTTGATTATCATTTTTATTATAGCTTAGCTCAGTTTTAATGTATTCATTATCACCATAATGATTAGCTTCTTTAAGATAATTTAAACTTAAATTAAAGATATTGAAGTTTAATGTTGCCTGAAAATCATTGTAGTTAACTTTTTTATAATTTTCGTCTAAAGAAAAATTATAATTAAAATTTATTTTATCTTTAAAATTTAAACTTGTTGAACCCACAAAGTCAGATAATTTTTCATCTAAACTTGACTCCGAAGACATTTTTTTGTTTTCTTTTTGATTAATTATTTGGCCTCCAGAGAATGAATAAGAATTTTGGTTATTTTCTATTTCATAATCAAAACCTAAAGTAGCATTTAATCCATTTTCAAAATTATTATCTGAACTTACTCTATTTAACGAAAAAATATTAGAAGTATTAATTCTTCCGCCATCTGTCTCCTTCTTCATATTTCCTGGTGCATATCTTAATAAAAACTTAGGCTTAAAAATATGACGATAATTTTCATCAAAATTTTTATATAAATTTAATTCTGAAAAAAAACCTAAAGCTCCATAAAGTTCATTAGTTGTCTCTGATTTAAGTTGTTTAATGTTATTTGCTTCATAATTCACATTTTTAAATTCACTAAAAATTTTTGATTTTATGCTATTTTTAAATAAAAAATTTTTGTGATCCCAAGTTAAATCATTAATCAAAGATCTATTTGTTTTGTTTGTTTCATAATTTTCGATTTTAAAATTAGATGTAATATTTCCACTACCAAGATTTTCATTAGCAAATATGTTTTTACTAAAAGTTACACTTGGTAAAATATATTCATTTCGTTCATCTTTATCGTCTTTTAAATCTCTTAAGGCTTGAGCTTCAATACCAAAAAAATTTTCTTCGTTACTTGAGTTAAAGGATATATAATTCTCAAGAATATTTTTGTTATAATCTACTAAGTCAGTTTTAATTTTATAAGTTTTTAAATATTTTCTATTAGAAGCATTTTCAATGTTCAACTTTAATTCATTATCACGTTCATTTTTATTAAATATTTTAATAAAATTTAAAAAAAAATGCGATCTTTCTCCAAGATTAGTATTATTTGCTGTTTTTTTTAATCCTTCAGTATAACCAGAATCTATGAAAAGTTTTGAGTCTTTAAACGCGTGTCGATATTCAGCTAAAAAAAGCGGATTTTGTTCAGAAAAAATTTTTGGTGTAAAAGTCAAATCTTTATCCTGATTAATATTAAAGAAATAAGGAAGTGATGATGATGCACCAAGTAATTTTGTATTACTAAAAGCTGGAATTAAAAAACCTGATCTTCTTTTTACAGAAGGATCGGGATGAAAGAAATATGGAAAATATAAAACAGGAACATTGTAGATTTTAAGTAAAACATTTTCATAGTATAAAGTTTTCTTTTCTTTATCATGAAACATTTCTCTAGATAAAAGTTCCCATGGTGGACATTTGTCATTTTCTCTATAATCACAAAATGTTATTGAACTCTTATGAAATGAGGTGTTTGAGTCTTTTATGTTTACAGAGTTTGCAAATATTCTTGGTTTATTTTTGTCATTTGATTTAAATTTTTTGTCGTTTAAGTATGCCTTTATATCTGTTCCTATCATTTCCTTTTTTTTTGTATCTATTACTAGTTGGGAAAAAAAATAGGTATTTTTTTTTTTATCATCTATCTTAATATTTCCAACAGATTTAAAAATTTTCTCATTTGACATATACTCAAAATTATCTAAGTAAATAAAGTTTCCATCAATATCTTTAATTTGTGATGAGTTTTTAGAAGATGCAATTTTCTTTTTATTATCTAAAATTATATTTGAACTTGTTAAACTATAACCTTCAGAAGATAAAAAAGTTGTTTTACCAAATGTTCTTAAAATTTTTAGATTATTGTTAAAAGTTGCTTCATTTGCTTCTAATCTATTTTTATTGATATCATTAATTATAATATTATCTTTTAAAGTAATTAATTCTTCAATTTTACTATATTCAGCATAATTACTTTTGATGATAGTGCCATCCTCATCTTTAATAATCACATTTTTTTCAAAAATAGTTTTCTGATTTGTTTTATCAATTGTAATGCTGTCCGCATTCATTTCAATGTTTTCACTATTGACATGTTTAACCAAAGATAAAAAAAATATTATTATATAGATAATTTTATTTTTCATTGATTTGTAAAATCCCAATAAAGCTGAATACCCCTAATATTATTACTGGTATCCAAACAGATAAAGACAAAGATATTCTATTTGTTTCTCCTAAAGCTTTAGAAAGATCTTTAAAATAAAATACTAATACGCAGACCATAATACCAATTATTATATGTTTTATATTGCTTGTTTTATTGGTTTTGTACATGATCAAAATAGAGGCGATTGCTGTCATAAAAAAAAGAAAAAATGGCAGTGTAAGCATTTTATTTAAATTTTGATTAAGAAATTCGTGATTGTAACCCCTGTCTTTAAGATCATTATAATTAAAAACTAAATCAAAGAAAGAAAGAGTGTGAATATTTTTAAACAATCCATTAATATTCTCAGAATTATATATAGATGTCAGTACATGGATATCAAATTTTTTTTTGATTTCATTTTCTAAATTAATAATAAAGCCATCAATTAGTTGCCAATCATTTTTTTCTATATTTGCACTACTTGCGATAATCTTTTCTTTTAAATTGAAATCATTATCAAAGATAAAGATAGTAACTTTTTCAAGATTATTATTTTTTATCTTCTTGGAAGAAATTATTCTTTTCTTTTGATTTTCTAAGTTTTCTTTAATCCACAATCCATTTTTATTTATATTAATTAAATGATCAGTATCTCTAGAGTAATTTGATTTAGTTTTTTCATAATATTGTGTCATGCTTGAAAAAAGGGGGTTAAAAAAAGATAAAATAATCCAACCAAATAAAAATGAAGAAAAAGCAAGTGTCAAAAAAATTTTGAAATTTGAAAATCCATGAACTTTAAGCATGAGAAGTTCTCTTTTGTTTTTTATTTCAATCAAAAACCACATGCTTGCAACAAAAATAATGAAAGGAAGCAATTCAATAATAAGGCTTGGCACGTATATAGCGGTTAATGTTGCAGGTAAAAGAAAACTTACATCAATATTTTTAAAAAATTCTACTTCTTCAAACAAATTTAAAATAATGCCGAATAAATAAAAGACCAAAGTTACTTTGATAAATATTTTGAAATATTTAAACAAAACGTAATTTAATAATACTTTATTCATTTTAAAAGAACCTCAGACTTAAATTTAAAATTCAAAATAATATATAAAATTGGAACTAATGCTAAAGGGACAATTATAAATAAATAATTTAAATTTTTATTTAGTCCTGTATATCTAATGATCAATTCAGCAAATAGCAGAATAATAAATGATAGAATAAAAATAATAAAGTTATTGTAAATTTTTCGATTTGAAGATTGTAAGAATAAAAAGCAACATATTAATGAAATAATTGGAATGTAAAAAGGTAAAGTTATTCTTCTATTTAAAGTAGGAACAAGCTCACCCACATCTTTTTTGGAACAAAATACATTTTTACTAAAATCTTTATTAAAACATTTTAAAAGATCAAACGTTGATGTTTCTTGTATTTTAGGTTTTTTAATAACAGTGTTTTCTAAATTACTTAAGTCAATATTCATTTGATTAAACTTAACAACTCTATTTTCCAAATTATCAAAGTTTGAAGAAATAATTTGACCATTGATGAGTATCATCTGATTTTCTTCTATTATCCCATTTTCTGAGATAATATTAATTAATTCCTTTTTTTTTTTATTGCTATTAAGATGTTTAAAATTTTCAGACTCGTCAAATATAAAAATATTTTTTATTTCATTTTTTATTTTATCGTCAACTATTATTGTTAATCCTTTAAAATTATCACTAAACTGATTTTTTTTTATTGTTGGCATTATCGAAACTGTACTTTTTTTAGACAATAAATTTCTTGATTTATTGAGAGAATATGGAGTGATGAACAAGGAAAAAATTAGATAAAATAATAAAGCTGCTATTGATATTAATAAAAATAAATTTACTAAAGTAATTTTTTTTACCCCTGCAGACCATAAAATAGTAAATTCCTTCTCTTCAATTTGTTTAGAGATGAAGTGTACAATTACTATTAAAAAGGATAAGGGGATAAACTTTGTAATTATGCTAGTAAGACCTAAAAAAGAATAGCTAAGATAAGTGAATATAGAATAACCATTTTCTACTATAAGATCCAAATAGTTAACTGCTTTTACTACCCATGCTATGATAGAAAAGCTAAATAGAACTACAAAAAAATTTTTGTATATTTCTTTAAAGTAATTTTGATAAATTTTATTTTGAAGCATAAAAATAACCTTATAAATAAAGCATCCATAAGATAAATTCAATCAATGGTTTTATTATAGGTAATTTTACGTTGAATTATACTACTTTAGAACATATATAACCTTTAAACAAAAATAAAATTCTTCTATGACAGTTAAAATTGATTACACAAACAAGTCATTTAATACGGTAAACTCAAACACAATATTTTTTTGTAGTCGTAATTTAAATATTCAAAATTTAAGCAAGAATCTTTCAAGTAATGAATTCAAATACATAAAAGATTTATTAAAAACAGGCGATTCAAAAAAAAATATTTTTTTCTTTGAAATAAATTCCAAAAAGAAAATTATATTAATACCAATTAAAGATAATTTGAAATCTTCTGATATCGAAAATTTAGGTGCTAAATTTTTTGGTCATATTAAAAGTGAAAAAAAAAGTAAAGAATACTATATTTTTTCTGATAGCATTAAAACAGACAATGATAATTTTTTGGGTTATTTCCTTCATGGGTTAAAACTTAAATCGTACGAATTTAATGTTTATAAAACAAAAAAGGAAAAAAAACTTTTTAAAATTAATATTGTAGGAAGAAAAAATATTCCTTCGTTACAAAGTCGTCAAAAATTTAAGGCTTTGGAGGATGGAACTTTTTATGCAAGAGATTTAGTTTCTGAGCCTGGAAACATTTTACATCCAGATGAATACGCAAAAAGGTTAAATTCTCTAAAAAAAGATGGTCTTAAAGTAACTATTTTTGATAAAAAAAAATTAAGAAAATTAGGTATGCACTCTTTACTTGGCGTAGGAATGGGTAGTGTTAAAGGTTCTTATTTAGTAACTTTAGAATGGAAGGGCGCAAAAAATAAATCTAAACCATTAGCGTTTGTAGGAAAAGGAGTTACTTTTGACACCGGAGGATATTCATTAAAACCCGCAAGATTTATGGAGGATATGACTTATGACATGGCAGGATCTGCTGCAGTTGTTGGATTGATGAAAACTTTAGCAATCAGAAAAGCAAAAGTTAATGCTGTAGGCGTTGTAGGGCTTGTAGAAAACATGGTTAGTGGTGTCGCTCAAAGACCAGGGGATATAGTAAAATCTTATAGCGGCAAAACCATAGAAGTACTAAATACAGATGCTGAAGGTCGATTAGTATTAGCTGATGCAATAACATACACAGAAAAAAAATTTAAACCAAAATTTATTATAGATTTAGCTACTCTAACAGGAGCAATAATTGTTTCTTTAGGGTCTGAATATGCCGGTTTATTTTCTAATAATGACAAGTTGTCAAAAGAAATTATAATTGCAGGCGAAAAAGTTGAAGAAAAACTTTGGAGGATGCCACTACACAAAAATTATGACAAACTTATAAATTCTAAAAATGCTGATATGCAAAATATAAATTATGTTGGTGGAGCTGGATCAACAACAGCTGCACAATTTCTACAAAGGTTTATTATAGATGGTACACCGTGGGCTCATCTTGATATAGCTGGTATGGCGTTTTCAAAATATGGTGGCGCTCTAAATTCAGGTGGAGCAACTGGTTTCGGAGTGAGATTATTAAATAAATTAATAGAGGAAAACTATGAGTAATATCGAACAGACATTATCAATAATTAAACCTGATGCAGTTGAACGTAATTTAATTGATGAAATTAAAAATATTTTTTTGAAAAATAACTTAATTATTAAAGATAGTAAAAAAATTCATATCACTAAAGACGAAGCTGCTGAATTCTATAAAGTGCATCAATCAAAGCCTTTTTATAATGATTTATGCTCTTATCTTTCATCAGGTCCAATAGTTGTGATGATTTTAGAGGGAGAAAACGCGATAACTTTAAATAGGAAAATAATGGGAGCGACAAATCCGAAAGATGCTAAAGAAGGAACAATCAGAAAGCTTTTTGGAGTTTCAATCGACAAAAATTCTGTTCACGGCTCTGACTCTGAAGAAAATGCTAAAAAAGAGATTAAATTTTTCTTTTAAAAATTAGTATTCTTAAAAATTTTAATTATCGCCTCTGGATAAGCTTTATGCTCTAAAATTTGAGTTTTTTGTTTTAAAGATTTTTTATCGTCTTTAAAGTTTATATAATAAAACTTTTTTACAATCGCATAACCGTCATCAAGCTTATTGTTAACAAAGTGAACAGTGCATCCAGTTTTTTTTTCTTTATTTTTTAATACTCTCTCAAAAGTATTTAGTCCTTTGTACTTAGGGAGCAAAGAGGGGTGAATGTTGATAATTTTTCTTTCAAAATTCTTTACTATATTTTTAGAAAGAATTTTCATATAGCCAGCTAAACAAATAAAAGAAATCTTAAATTTTTTTAAGTTGTATAAAATTTTGTTATCACAATCTCTTGCTTTAGTATTTACTATAATAAAAGGAATTTTATATTTCCTTGCATAACTTATACCATATGCTTTTTTATTATTGCTTATCACTAAGCTTATTTTTAAAGGGAAACTATTTTCTCTAGAATGAAAAATTAAATTTTTTAAATTTGAGCCTTGACCCGAGATAAAAATACAAGTTTTTTTTTTCACCATCTTAAAGCATTAATTAAACTTACTTTCTTCTTCTCTTTTGAAATAAATCCAATCTCATAAGGCTTATATTTTTTTGGAAAAGTTCTTATTATTTTTTTAATATTTTTTTTGGGTGCAATTAAACAGAAACCAACACCACAATTAAAAGTACGCAGCATTTCTCTATCTGGTATATTCTTACTTTTTAACCACTTGAAAATTTTTGTTATCATTATTTTTCTTAGATTGATATTCAAAGTTAAATTTGATGGTACTGACCTTAACAAATTTTCAATTAATCCTCCTCCAGTTATATGTGCAGCAGAATTAATTAAGTTTTTATCACATAGCTCTAGGACTTCTTCTGCGTAGATTTTAGTAGGTATTAGTAAGTGTTTTTTTAAATTATTAGGAATTCTATTTTTTTTTAAAATTGATCTTACTAATGAAAATCCATTAGAATGTATGCCACTTGAAGGTATCGCCAAAACAACATCATTTATTTTTACATTGTTTTTGCTTAGTATTTTTTTTTTAGAAACTATACCCACACTGAAACCTGCTAAATCAAATTTATTTTTTGCGTAAATACCTGGCATTTCAGCAGTCTCACCTCCAATTAATTTACAGTTTGATAATTTACAACCTTTTAAAATACCTTTTAAAATTTTTTTTGTTTTATTTAATTCTAATTTACCAAGCGCGATGTAATCTAAAAAAAATAATGGTTTAGCACCTTGAACAATTAGATCGTTAATACACATTGCAACAAGATCAATACCAATTGAATCAAATTTTTTAAATTTATTAGCTAATTCAATTTTTGTACCCACACCATCAGTACAAGATACTATTACCGGATCTTTTATTTTGTATTGGCTAATATCAAATAATGATCCAAATCCTCCAATTTCACCCATTAAAGAATTAGAATTCTTTTTTTTGACTTTTTTTTTTGATACTTTAGATATATGTTTTACTAATTTATTTGCTAAAGATATATCAACACCGCTTTTTTTATAACTAATTTCGCCTCTTTTCATTTATAAACTGATTATTAATTTATGAAATTATTAACTTTACTATCGCTTATCTTAATAGTTTTTTTTAAAACTGGAAATCTTTTATCAGCAAATAATTTATTTAATGTTGATAATATTTTGTTAGAAAAATCTAATAGCTCAAATAAACAGTTGACAAACCAAGCAATTCAAGAAGCTTTTAAAAAATTAAATAATAGAATTTTGTTAAAAGAGGATATATTAAAAATTTCTAATCTTAAATTATCAAGTATAAAAGAATTGGTAGCTTTTTATAAAATTTCTAAAGATTCTAATGATAAAGAAAACAAAGTAAATTATAGTATAACATTTGATAAAAATAAAATTCATAATTTATTTTATGAGAAAGGAATTTTATATTCTGATATATCTGATTATGAGTTTTATATATTACCTATTTTAATCAGAGAAAACCAAATATATATTTTTTCAAATAATTACTTTTATGAAAATTGGAAACAATCTAAAAAATATGATCTAATTGAATTTATTCTTCCATTAGAAAATATCGAAGTCATTCAAAAAATAAATATTACAAGAAGTAATTTACTTAATTTAGATTTGAATTCATTATTCGAGGAGTTTCCAGATAAAAATGTTGCTATAGCTTTAATTGAATATAGTACAGATGATAAAAATAAAATTTATTTAAAATCAAGAATACAAAATAAGATTTTTACCAAAAATTTAAATATACAAAAAAAAGAACCAAAAATAAGTAACTTCAAAGAACAAATAATTTTAGAAATTAAAGAAGAAATAATTAATTTAGTAAAATCTCAAAATTTAATAGATATAAAAACACCATCTTTTTTAAATGCTAGATTTGATTTAGATAATAAAAATAATCTAGCGATATTAAATTTAAAAATTAACAAGATAGAATTAATACAAAATTTATTAGTACAAGAATTAAATAAGAATTATGTAAATTTAAAAATAAAATATTTAGGAAAATTAGAAAAACTTAAAACTCAATTAAAAAATGAAAATATAAATATATTATTTTTGAATGATCAGTGGGTTATCACGATCTTATAGAGTTATGGATCAATTAACTTTAAAATTTCCTTTTTCAAAAAAGTATTACGAACAAGATTATTTTGTTTCAACTAATAATTATTCTGCGTACAAACTTATAGAAAGTTGGCCCAATTGGCCTGGAAAATGGTTGAATATTTTCGGAGAAAGTGGATCAGGTAAGACTCATCTTTCAAATATATTAAAAAAAAAAATTAAAAAAACAATAATAATTAATTCAGGAAAAGTTGATAATACAATAATTGAAAATTTAAATAACTTCGAATGCCTGATTATTGATAATTTTACAAATAATATAGAAGATAATCTTCTTTATTCTATTTTAAATCATTCAAAACATATTGAAAATTATATATTAATTAATTCTAAGGTTCCTATAAAAAATATTAACTTCAACTTAAAAGATCTAAAATCAAGAATTAATAGTTTTACAAATATTGGTATTGAGTTACCTACAGACGATTTGTTAAAAGTAATGATTACAAAAACACTCTCTGATAAACAAGTTATTATAAACTCAAGATTAACAGAATATATAATTAAACATATCGAGAGATCTTATGAAAAAATGTTTAAATTTATTAGAGAAGTAGATGAATTATCTTTATCTACTGGAAAATCGATTAATATTAATTTAATAAAAAAAGTATTAAATAAATGAATAAATTTAGAACACACAATTGTTATGAATTGAATGAGAAAAACATCGATCTATCAGTTCAACTTTCTGGATGGCTACACAGAAAAAGAGATCATGGAAACTTATTATTCATAGATCTAAGAGACCATTATGGAATAACGCAATGTGTAATTGAAAATAAAAATAAATTTTTTTCAGTTCTAGAAAAATCAAAACCAGAAACTGTTTTAAGAATAAGTGGTAAAGTTGTTGAACGAGCAGCCGGAACTGAAAACTCAGAATTAAAAACTGGTAAGATTGAAGTTTCAATTGATTCAGCTGAAGTTTTATCTGATGCAAAAGAATTACCGATGCCAGTGTTTGGTGAACAGGATTACCCTGAAGATATTAGACTTAAATATAGATTTCTTGATTTAAGAAGAGAAGAAATGCACAAAAATATTATATTAAGATCAAAAGTAATATCTTTTATAAGATCAGAAATGATAAAACTAGGTTTCTTAGAGTATCAAACTCCGATTTTAACATCGTCAAGTCCAGAAGGAGCAAGAGATTTTTTAGTTCCCAGCAGATTAAATCCAGGGAAATTTTATGCGCTTCCACAAGCCCCTCAACAATTTAAACAATTAATCATGGTTTCCGGTTTTGATAAGTATTTTCAAATTGCTCCCTGCTTTAGAGATGAAGATGCAAGAGCTGATAGAAGCCCGGGAGAATTCTATCAATTAGATATAGAAATGTCCTTTGTTGAACAAGAAGATGTTTTTAATGTAGTTGAAAAACTAATGATTAAATTATTTAAAGAATTTTCCCCAAAAAAAAATGTCAGTGAGAATTTTCCAAGAATTACTTACAAAGATGCAATGATGAAATACGGGACAGATAAACCTGATCTAAGAAATCCTTTAATAATTTCTGAACTTACGAGTTTATTTACAAGGGAAGATGTTAAATTTGAGATTTTCAAAAAATTAGTAAAATCTGGTTCAAAAGTAAGAGCAATTATTACAAAAAATACAAAAGATAAACCTAGGAGTTTTTTTGATAACATTGATAAATGGGCTAAAGAACAAGGGGCATCTGGCCTTGCTTATTTTACATTAGAACAAGATAAAGAAATAAAAGGCAAGGGACCAGTCGGAAAATTTTTTAGCGAGAATTCTCTTAAAGAATTAATGAAAATTTGCAATGCACAAATAGGAGACAGTATTTTTCTAGCTTGTGGTAGAGAAAATGAAATAGAAAAAATACTTTCCGCCGCAAGAAATAAAATTGCTAATGATTTGAATATTATAAAAAAAGATCAATTTTCTTTTTGTTGGATTGTTGACTATCCAATGTACGAATATGATGAAAATTTAAAAAAGATTATATTTAGTCACAACCCTTTTTCAATGCCTCAAGGAAACATTAATGAATTAAATTTTGAGAAACCTTTAGATATCAAAGCGTATCAATATGATATTGTTTGTAACGGAATTGAATTATCGTCTGGTGCAATTAGAAATCATATACCTGAGCTAATGTATAAATTATTTTCTATTGCAGGTTACAATAAACAAGATGTTAATGAAAAATTTAGCGGAATGATTAATGCTTTTAGTTATGGAGCTCCACCTCATGGGGGAATAGCCCCAGGTATTGATAGAATTGTAATGTTGCTAGCCGAAAAAGAAAATATAAGAGAAGTAACTTTATTTCCAATGAACCAGAACGCTCAAGATTTGATGATGCAAGCACCATCCGAAGTTAGTGAAAAACAATTAAAAGAACTTAGTATAAAAAAAGATATTAAAAAGAATTAGTTTTTGGTTTTAAGATTTATCCTAACATCAGAAAGGTCTACTAATTTTTCCTCATAATTACTTCTAACAAATCCTTTAGAAGTTATATTTTTTACAATTTTAAGGAATTTATCATCGCTACCTTCAGTATTTACATTTTTTGCGCTTGAAATCGAGGGTGTGTGAGCTAACTCCTCTTTTCCTAAGTAAGAGATAGCAAGTTCTCTAAAAACATAATCCAGAATTGAAGATGCACTGAGTATTCTGTCATTTCCATTAACATTTCCTGAAGGCTCAAATTTAGTATCTATAAATGCATCTACATACTCTTCCAAGGGTACCCCATATTGCAGTCCTAAGGAAATAGCTATTGCAAAATTATTCATCATTGCTTTTACTAGCTCACCTTCTTTGTTTGTATCAATAAAAATTTCACCTATTTTACCATCATCATATTCTCCAGTGTGAAGATAAACTTTGTGATCACCTATTTGAGCTTTTTGTATGTAACCTTTTCTTCTGTCTGGCATTTTAAATCTTGAATTATTTTTTAATTTTATGCTTGAAAAACTATCTTTAATTTTATCTTTTTGATCTTTCAATTGAGTGGATGGACTACTATTAAGAACAGCTTTAATGTTATCTATTGGCTTTTCCTCTTTTTTACCACCAACTTTTTTTGTTTTCCGATTATTTAATTTTACGTCAATTACCTCTACCTCTCCGTCATTTCTTTGATCTATTTTTGACAGCTCATTATCATCTAAATTACTTAATGTATGTACTGTCTTAAAGGTACAAGTATAGTAAGTCTCAACAATATATTTTTTCATAATAAATTTAAGGAATCTCTTTAATAAGATATATATTAATTGTATAAAGTGTCTATTATATAATAATTCAATTAAGAATTGTGTGGATTTATAAATTTATATGTTTTTTAAAATAATTTTTACTTGGTGGAACAAGCAAACTTTCGGTACTTTTTTAAAAACATTATTTTTTGGAAAGTTCGTTGGTTCAGATCAGTATGGCAACAAATACTACAAAAGTAAAAACGATGAACGTTGGGTTGTTTATTCAACTAATATTGAAGCTACTAAAATCACTTCCGAATGGTATTTATGGATACATCATACTATTGACAAAATACCTGATAATAATACTTCAAAGTTTAGTTGGCAGAAAAAACATTTAGAAAACCAAACAGGTACTATAAATAGTCATAAACCAGTCAAGATTAGAAAAACAAATATTAAAAAAAATTATGAAACTTGGAAATAAGATTTTTTCAATATTTTTTTTAGGCATAATTTTTATCGAATTATCTTTTGCTGAACAAAAAGTAACATTATCTCCATTGATAAATATTGATGATATTAAGCCCAGTTTTGAGGTGTTAGATGAAAAAAATGATAACACAAACTCTAGGCAAAGCTTGAGAGAAAAAAAAGATGTAAAAAAATTAGAATCTTCTCAAGCTATATTAATTGGTCTTGACAAAATTACCGCTAAATCATCAGAGTTAGTTGTTAATTTAAATGAGAATAAGAAATTTGGTCCTTTAGAGATAAAAATTTTAAAATGCGGCAGAGTTGAAATTAACAATAAAATAGATAGCGTTGCTTATATGCAAGTTAAAGATTTGACTAAAAATGATAACGAGCAAGTTTTTATATTTAATGGATGGACTTTTGCTTCAGATCCAAGCTTGACACCATTTGATCATGCCATTTATGATTTACAATTAGTTAATTGTAAAAGCGCCTAGTAAAATTTTTCTTTTCCAAGCCAGTTAGTATCAAAATCAGAGTGGATAAATTTTTTGTGATTAAGAATTTTTTTGTGAAGATCAATAGTAGTTGTTATACCTTCTAATACAAATTCATCTAGTGATCTTAATGTTCTTTGAATGGCTTCAGTTCTATTTCTACCCTTACATATAACTTTTGCAACTAAGCTATCATAATAAGGTGTGATTTTGCATCCTTGAAATATTGATCCATCAACTCTTGTCCTAAAACCAGAAGGCTGATGACAAACACTAATAGTTCCTGGGCTTGGTTGAAAATCTAAGGCAGGATTTTCAGCATTTATTCTGCATTCAATTGTGTGACCTCTAGGATTAATATCACTTTGTTCTAATGCAGTGTTACCGGTAAAAGCTATCCATAATTGTTCTTTTACTATGTCTATCCCTGTTTGCATTTCCGTAACAGGATGTTCAACTTGAACTCTTGTATTCATTTCAAGAAAGTAAAATTTTCCGTTTTCGTAAATGAATTCAACTGTACCTGCTCCTTCATAATTTATTTGCTCAACCATTTTTACAGTTTTTTCAAAAAGATCTTTTCTTACTTCATCCTTTAAAACTGGGCTAGGGGTTTCTTCTATTAATTTTTGATGACGTCTTTGAACTGAACAATCTCTTTCGGCTAAATGCACTGTTTTATTTTTTCCAGACATAACTTGAACCTCAATATGTCTTGGGTTTTTAAAATATTTTTCAATGTATAGCTCATCATTGTTAAAAAATTTTTTTGCTTCAGATTTTGCTGTAAGAAACATGTTTTCTAATTGATTCTCTTCATCTACAATTTTCATACCTTTTCCACCACCACCCCCAGCAGCTTTAATTAAAACAGGATACCCAATATCTTTACAAATTGATTTTGCCTCATCAAAAGATTTTACTCCTCCTTCAGATCCCTCAATCACCGGTAAACCAAATTTTTTTGCAATTTTTTTAGCTTCAATTTTATCCCCCATTTTTGAAATTATTTCTGCGCTAGGTCCTATAAACTTTATACCGTGCTTATTAACAATTTCAGAAAATTTTGCATTTTCAGATAAAAATCCATAGCCAGGATGAATAGCTTCGGCGCCAGTTAAATCTACAGCTGACATTATAGAAGAGATGTTTAAATAACTATTTTGTGGCTGGTGTGAACCTATGCATACGCTCTCATCTGCAAGTCTAACATGCATTGACTCAGCATCAACATCAGAATGAACTGCTACTGTTTTGATACCCCATTCTTTACAAGCTCTAATTACTCTAACAGCTATTTCACCTCTATTAGCTATTAAAACTTTTTTAAACATTAGTTTTTATTTTAAGAGTACTAAAGTTTGTCCAAACTCAACGGGTTGACCATCAGCAATTAATATTTTTTTTACCTCACCATCAGCTGTAGAGGGAACGTGGTTCATAGTTTTCATAGCTTCGACAATCATTACTGTCTGACCTTTTTTGATTTTTTGTCCAACCTCCACAAATTTTTTTGCTCCTGGCTCAGGAGCTAAGTAAGCCGTTCCAATTATTGGTGATTTGACTCTTATCCCATCGCTTTCATCTGAAGATTTTAAAACAGATTTATTTGGTGAAACAATAGCACTTGTTTTTATTTGCTCAATTTCTTTGAAATTTTTTGAAACTTTGATTTTTGTTTGACCATCTTGGTATTCAAGTTCTGTAAGTCCAAATTCTTTCAGATTATCAACTAACTCTTTAATTAATTTTTTTTCAATTTTCATTTTTCAAAATCTTAATAATTGCCTCTAAAGACATTAAATATCCTCTAGCACCAAATCCACAAATTACTCCTTTAGCAACTTTACTAATCAAAGATTTATGTCTGAAGTCTTCTCTATTATAAACGTTACTAATATGCAATTCAATAATTGGAATTTTTAATATTTTCAAGGCATCATGAATTGCAACTGAGGTATGGGTATAGCCCCCAGCATTAATAATTAATCCATCCTGATTATTTCTTGAGTCTTGAATTTGATTTACTAGCTCACCTTCAATGTTGGATTGAAAAAAAGAGAGATTAATTTTGTTTTTTTCAGCAAAAACCTTACAATTTTTTTCAATATCGTTAAGAGTTTTGTTTCCATATTGACTTTTCTCTCTCTCACCTAAAAGGTTGAGGTTTGGACCGTTAAGAATTATAATTTTTAACATATATATTAATCATTCAATAACTTAATTATGGCAAAAATACAATTAAATGGAAAGAAAGTAGTAATTAAAACTAATTTTTCATTAATGGATCTTCTTAAAAAGTACAAGCTTTCAAATAAAAAAGTAGCAATTGAATATAACGGGATAATTATTCAAAAAAGCAATTATAAAAAAAAATATTTAAAAAATAACGACAAAATTGAGATTGTTCATTTTATAGGCGGTGGGTAAAAAAATGAAAAAAGATGTTCTAAAAATTGCAGGGAAAAGTCTTAAATCAAGGCTTATAGTTGGCACTGGAAAATATAAAAGTTTTACTGAAACTGCAAAAGCAGTTAATGCTTCAGGAGCTGATATGGTTACAGTAGCAGTTAGGAGAGTAAATATTACAGATAAAAAAAAACCTTTATTAATGGATTATTTAAATCCAAAAAAAATTATTTATTTACCTAATACAGCAGGTTGTTTTAATTCTAAGGAAGCTTTAAGAACTTTAAGATTAGCACGTGAAATAGGTGGTTGGAAACTAGTTAAGCTCGAAGTTTTAGGTGATAAAAAAACTCTCTATCCAAATATGATCGAAACAATAGACTCAACTAAAATTCTCGTTAAAGAGGGGTTTAAAGTAATGGTCTATTGTACAGACGACCCATTATTAGCAAAAAAATTAGAAGATAGTGGTGCATCTGCAATAATGCCTTTGGCGTCACCAATTGGATCAGGTTTAGGAATAAAAAATAAAATGAATATTTCTCTGATTATTAAGCAATCGAAGGTTCCAGTTATAGTAGATGCTGGAATTGGTACAGCTTCAGACGCTACAATAGCTATGGAATTAGGGTGTGATGGAGTTTTAATTAATAGCGCCATAGCCCATGCTAAAAAACCAATTTTGATGGCCAAAGCTTTTAAAGACGCTGTAATTTCAGGAAGAAATTCTTATTTAGCCGGCAGAATGAAAAAAATACACCTAGCTAATCCAAGTTCACCAAATAAAGGTTTAATCTAGCTTTTTCTTTTTTCTTCTAACCCACAAAGTTTTTATTTTACTTTTTGTTTTTGTCTTTTTAATTTTATTTTTTGGTTTTTCAATATTTTTAGCTTTTTCTTTAGTTGATTTAGTCCTTAATTTTTTTAATTCAAGAATTGAATTAATTTTTTCTATAGTTTTTATTATTTTATTGGATCTATTGAGTAAATCAATTTTATATTCAGGAATAACAAATTGTTGATTAGAAAATATATTTATTTTTAAAGAATATTTTTTTTTAAAATATTCTAATTCATCTAATAAATTATTCTCAATAAAAAGTTTCACTTTTTCGGGCATGTATGAGTTTATTATTTTTACTTTATCTGTGAAAGCTAACTGCTGAATTTCTTTTAGTATTTTTTGTGCAAATGACTTTAGTGATAACTGCGTTTCCCATTTTATCGATCCTTCACGTAAACGCTGCCTAGTCATTTCTAAAAGGCCAAAATTGCTAATTCTTCCAATTTGTATTCTAGCCCTATCTTTTCTAATACTTTCTCTCATTTTTTTTTCGACTATCCTTCTATTGTAAAAGTTCATCATATCAATGAAATCAATTACTATTAAACCAGATAAATCTCTTAATTTAATTTGATGAGCAATTTCTTGCGCAGCCTCTAAATTTGTATTTAAAGCAGTTTTTTCAATATTTATCTGTTTAGTAGATTGACCCGAATTAATATCAATAGATACAAGTGCTTCAGTAGGATTAATAACTAAGTATCCGCCAGATTTTAATTTTACATTTGGCTCATAAATATTGATTAATTCTTTTTCTATATTCGCGTCATGAAATAATGGAATTTTTCCTCTATATTTTTTTATGTTTTTAACGTTTTTTGGCATTAACTCTTTCATAAATTTTTTTGCTTTTTGATAAGCCTCGCTTCCTTCAACATAAACATTTTGTGTGTCGTTATCATAAGTGTCTCGCAAGGTCCTCTTAATTATATCTCCTTCTTCATAAACTAGTGAAGGAGCATTAGAGTCTAAAGCTTTTTCTTTTATTTCTTCCCATGTCTTTAATATATTTTGAAAATCTTTTTCTATTTCATTCTTAGTTTTATTAGCACCCGCGGTTCTGATAATTACCCCCATGCTTTTAGGAATACTAATTTCATTTAAAATTGATCTTATTTTTTGACGGTCAGATGAGTTAAAAATTTTTCTAGATATCCCACCACCCTTCGGCGTATTAGGCATTAACACCATATATTTTCCAGCTAAAGATATAAAAGTAGTAAGTGCTGCACCCTTTTGACCTCTTTCCTCCTTTATAACTTGTATCAAGATTACTTGACCTGGTTTAATAACTTCTTGAATTTTATATCTTTTTATTCCGTAAGATAATTTTGCTTTTTCATGAAAATCTTGTTTTTTTTCAACACTTTCTGTTTGCGTCCCATTAATTAAACTTTTTTCGGCATCGTTTTCTGATTTAATATTTTCATTAGCGATCTCGACTGTTTTATCTTTTAATTCCTCTCTAATTTTTTCTTCAGCAATTCTAATTTTTTCTTTATCTTCAGATGGTAATTGATAATAATCTGATTGAATATCATTAAAAGCAAGAAAACCGTGTCTTTCTCTGCCAAAATCAACAAAGGCTGCTTGTAAAGAAGGCTCTACTCTACTAATTGTCGCTAAATAGATATTATTTTTAAAATTTAAATTATTTTTATTTTCATACTCGTACTCCTCAATTGTATTTTCTGATTTAAGCACAATACGAGTTTCGTTAGGATGCGATGCATCGATATATAAATTTTTTCCCATTTTAGAAGAATTCCTATTATTTTTTTTTGATTAAAAAGTTTGCAATTAGTCATTTAATCATCTTATACAATTTTATGATTATTTGCACATATAATTTAATAATGCCTAAAGAAAGTCATGATTGTCATTATAAATAGAGTTAACATATGTTTAAATTTATAAATTTTTCCCTAAAATTCATCATAATTGTTTTTTTTTCAGTTGTATTTTTTGTCTTTTCAACTTTTTGGTATTTTTCATTAGGTCTTCCCGATTATAAAAAACTTAATAATTATCAGCCTCCAATTTCAAGCAGAGTTTATTCAGAAAATAGAGAATTGATTGCTGAGTATGCTCTAGAAAAAAGATTATTCGTACCATATGAGTCAATATCTAAAAAAGTCATAGAATCTTTTCTTTCTGCCGAAGATAAAAATTTTTTTAGTCATCCAGGAATAGATGCAAAAGGAATAATAAGAGCGGTAATCAAAAATATTAAGAATATAGCACAAAATAAAAGATTAGAAGGTGCTTCTACAATTACTCAACAAGTAGCAAAAAATTTTTTATTAACAAATGAAGTTTCTATAAAAAGAAAAATTAAGGAAGCTATCTTGGCTTTTAGAATAGAGAGAACGTATACTAAAGAAAGAATATTGGAACTTTATTTAAATCAAATTTATTTAGGCCAAGGAACTTATGGAATAGCCGCAGCAAGCCTTGAGTATTTTGATAAATCTATAGAAGATCTCAATTATTCAGAAGCAGCTCTATTGGCAGCACTCCCAAAAGCTCCGAGCAAATATAATCCCTACAAATACCCTGAAGTAGCTAAATTCAGAAGAGACTTAGTTATACAAAATTTATATGATAATAATTTTATATCGAAAAAGACTTATCAAGAATTAAAAAATTCAAAATTAATTCTAAAAAAAAGAAAAATTAAAATAGTAAATGAAGCAAATTCATATACAGAAGAAGTAAGAAGAAAAGTAAAAAATATTTATGGCTTCGAGAAGCTTTATTCTCAAGGTTTAAGTATTAGTACACCCTTGAATATTAATTATCAAATCCAAGCATTAAAGTCTTTGAGAAAGGGTATTGAGAGTTATGATCGGAGAAGAGGGTGGAGAGGTCCAATTACAAATAAAATTAAAAATACAAAATGGGAGAATGAGATTAAACAATATAAATTAGACCCAACATTAGAATGGAGCTTTGCAGAAATAGTTTCTACAAGTAGTAATGATATAAAATTTCAAATATTAGAAAAAAATAATAAAAAAAAAATAGAGGGAATTATATTTTTCAAAGATATCAAATGGACATTAAAGCAAGATAAATTGATCCAAGATGTTCATAAAGTTGGAGATATTTTATTTGTAAAAAAAGAAAAAAATAATTGGAAAATTAAACAGTATCCAAAAGTAAATGGCTCAATAGTTGTAATAGATCCTTTTAATGGAAATGTCCTAGCTTTAGTTGGCGGTTTTAATTTCAAGAAAAGTGAATTTAATAGAGCAACTCAAGCAAAGAGACAGCCAGGCTCAGCTTTTAAACCAATAGTTTATGCTTCAGCTTTAGAAAATGGTTTTGCGCCAAATTCTATAATTCTTGACGCTCCTTTTGTTGAAAGTCAGGGAGTTGGTTTAAAAAATTGGAAACCGGAAAATTATGGTAAAAAATTCTATGGCCCGTCTACTTTAAGGAAAGGTATTGAGTATTCCAGAAATTTAATGACAGTAAGAATTGCAAAAATTTTAGGCTTAGATGAGATATTAAAACTATCCAAAGAATTAAATATTTATGAAGAAATACCAGAATTACTATCCGTATCACTTGGAGCAGCTGAAACTACTTTAATGGATATAACTTCAGCATATGCTCCTTTTGTAAATGGTGGAAAAAAAATTAACCCGAAATTGATTTCTAGAATCCAAGATAGAAGAGGAAAAACTATTTATCAAAATAAAGACGTAACGTGTGTCGGGTGTGATAAATTTATCAACAACCAATCCGCTTTACCAAAAATTAAAAGTCTAAACAAAAAAGTAATTAGTGAAGAGACCGCATATCAAATAACTTCAATTTTACAAGGGGCGGTACAAAGAGGAACAGCTAAAAAACTTAAAAACTTAAAAGTACCGTTAGCCGGAAAGACTGGAACTACTAATGATAACTTTGATGCTTGGTTCATAGGCTTTTCTTCTAAACTGGTGATCGGTGTTTATATAGGTTATGATAACCCTAGAACCTTAGGCAAAAATGAAACAGGTTCAAAGGTTGCACTTCCAATATTTAAAGACTTTGTTGAGAACTCACTTTATAAAGAGGATTTTACTGATTTTGAAATTCCAGAAAATATTTATTTAACTGCTTTGAATTATGATACTGGAGCAAAATCAACGTCAGGTGATAAAAATTCAATTATTGAAGCTTTGAAATTACAAGATATTAACAATTTAGACAATATAAACTTAATTTCCAATCAAGACGATGATAAAATAATTTTTTTTAGACAATTTTATTAATGGAAAACTTTGAAAATATTTTAAAATCAGCAGAAAAATCCCTAGCAAATGTTAGGGGGTATCTTTGATAAAGAACATATAGAAAATAAAGTTAAAGAGTTAGATCTAATTTCTTCTCAAGAAAATTTTTGGAAAGATCAAAATTTAGTAAAAAAAACAGTTAAAAAAAAAAATTTTTTTTCTAACATTCTAAACTCTTACAAAAAACAGCTTAAAGATTTAGAAAATATTAAAGACTTGTATGTACTTGCATTAAATGAAAAGAATGAAGAAATTATTCAGGAGTGCAATAAAAAAATTTTAAAAATTTTCTCAGAAATAAAAAAAAATGAAATAAACTGTTTTTTATCTGGTGAAAACGACGAATGTGATATTTATCTTGAAATTCATGCAGGCGCAGGAGGCACTGAGAGCCAAGATTGGGCAGATATGCTTCGAAGAATGTATATGAAATGGTTTGATAAAAAAAAATTTAAATACCAAATTATTAGTGAACATAAAGGTGAAGAGGCTGGTATAAAATCTTCAACTGTTAAGGTTGAAGGAGATTATCTATATGGTTTGATGAAGTCTGAGTCAGGCGTCCATAGGCTTGTACGTATTTCACCATTTGATAGTGGTGCAAGACGACATACAAGTTTTGCAAGTGTTTGGATTTATCCTGCAATCGAAGATGATATAAATATCAAGATAGATGAAAAAGATTTGAGGATAGACACTTATAGATCTAGTGGTGCGGGAGGACAACACGTAAATACTACTGATAGCGCAGTTAGAATAACTCATTTACCTACAAAAATTGTTGTTCAGTGTCAAAATGAAAGGTCACAACATAAAAATAAAGAAACATGCTTTAAAATGTTAAAAGCAAGGTTGTATGAATACGAAATTCAAAAAAAAGAAGAAGAAAATCAAAAAGAGCTAACTACTAAAACAGATATAGGTTGGGGGCATCAAATCAGATCATATGTTTTACAACCTTATCAATTAGTAAAAGATTTAAGAAGCAAATTAGAAAATACAAATCCAACAAGTGTTTTAGATGGAAACATAGATTTATTTATTGAAGAAGGTATAAAGAACAAATGATAAGAAAAATAATTTATAATTTTTTTTTATTATTAATTTTTTCTTTAATTTTAATCATTATAGTTTTATCCACCATAGGAATTGAGACAGATAAATTTAATAAATTAATCATAAATAAAATTGCACAGTCAAAAAATATTGATCTTAAGTTACAAACTGTAAAATTTAAATTAGATTTAAGAGAGTTAAGTGTATTTATTGAAACTCAAAATCCAAAAATCAATTATTTAAATAGAGCCATACCCACCAGAAATGTAAAAGTATATGTAGACTTTTTACCCATATTGAAAACAGATTTAAAAATAAATAAAATCAGCATTTCTTTAGATCAATTAAATTATACACAATTAAATAATCTTTCTGAATTTATAAAACCTTCCAATTTTAAAAATTTTCTTAATAAAAAAATAAAAAAATTAAATTTAATTTCGGAAATTGAATTATTTTTTGATAAGAATGGAGGAATAGAAAATTATATTGCTAGAGGTAAAGTTACAGGTTTAAAAGCTAATCTTTTTAAAGATATAATACTATCAAATGTAAATTTAAGTTTTTTTGCTGACAAAGAAGATGTTTTAATAAAAAATCTATTCGGTAATATTGATGGAATCGAGATAAATAATGGGGATTTAAAGTTAAATCTAGAAAGAGGAATTAAATTAAGTTCAAATTTTAATTCAAATATTAATTTAGATAAGGAAAAAATAAAAAAATTTAATAACTTATTAATAAATTATCAGTTAGCAGGAAATATTAAAGAACTTAACGGTAATTTTAATAATAATATTTTAGTTAATTTTGATAAAACTTACAAACTAACAAATTACAATTACAAGTTTTCTGGTAAAATTAAGAAAGGTAAAATTGAATTATTTGAAGCTATAAAAAATAATTTTGATATTTCCAAAATTAAAGAAATTTTTTTTTCAGAAACTCAAATAGAATTAGACATAAGTAAAAAAAATTATAAGCTAGGAGCCATTGGAAAATATTCGTTTAACAATTTAGATTTTTTAGAATTAAAGTTTGACAGTATTCAAAAAAACGATCTTTTAAAGATTAATGTAAATTTTGACTATTTAGATAATTTTAATCTTTATTTAATAAACTATAAAAAACCCAAAGATAAAATTGCAAAAGTATTAATAGAGTTTGAAAAAAACAAAAATATTTTTAATATAAAAAAGTTAAATATTGAAGAACAGAATAACTTTATAAATATTAGCAATCTAAAATTTAAAGATAATAATTTTGAGTCCTTAAGTAAATTAAAAGTTAGCACTATAAATAATGAATTTTCTATACGATGGGATAAAAAAATTTTCATAAAAGGCAGTAAGTTTGATGCAACTAATTTACCAAAATTTTTAAATCAGCAAGGCACAAGTAATAAATTTAAAAATATAAATACTAATATTGAAATTGATTTTAAAACAATTAAGGCTCCGCTTTCCGAAAAACTAGAAAATTTTAGACTAATTGGAGATATAAAAAAAGGTAAATTTATTAAGATTTCATCAAAAGGAGATTTCGGTGGAAATAATTTTTTAGATATTACTTTAAAAAAAGATAGTGATTCTGAAAAAAAATTTTTAGAAATTTATTCTGATCTTACTCGACCACTACTAACTGAATATAGTTTTTTTAAAGGCCTAACCGGAGGTAAGTTACTTTTTACTTCATTAATTGATGGACCAAAATCTAATTCTAAACTCAAAATTGAAAATTTTAAAGTTGTAAATGCACCAGATGTAATAAAATTATTATCACTTGCAGATTTGGGGGGCCTTGCTGATTTAGTAGAAGGAGAAGGTCTGTCTTTTGATTTATTAGAAATAGACATGGAAAAAGATGAGAATATTTTAAAATTTAATGAAATACTTGCTTTAGGCCCGAGCATGTCAGTTTTAATTGAAGGCTACCAGGAGAATACAGGATTAATAAGTTTAAAAGGAACTTTGATTCCAGCTAAAACTATAAATAAAATTATTTCAAAAATTCCTTTAATCGGAAATATTGTCATTCCAAAAGAAGTAGGAGAAGGATTGTTTGGAATTAGTTTTAAAATGAAAGGACCAAAAGATGATGTAAAAACTACTATTAATCCAATTAAAACATTGACACCTAGGTTTATTCAAAAAATTATTGATAAAAAGAAAGTCTCTAAATAATTTTAATAATGTAGTGCTTCTTTTTTCCGTAAGAAAGTTTCAAAGTATCTTTTTCAAAATCTTTTAACTGTAACATTTTTTTTTCATCTTCAATTACTTCATTATTCATTTTTAATCCTTTGTTTGCAATCACTCTTCTGGCTTCACTTTTTGAAGATAAAATTTTATTATTAGCAATTAGATCTAAAATATTTACTCCTTTTTTAATTTCATCTTTTTTAATTTTTATTTCAGGTAGACCTGATGCTAATTTGCCTCCCTCAAAAGTATCCTTAGCCGTTCGAGCAGCTTTTTTTGCGGATTCTTCACCATGAAGAATTTTTGTCGCTTCGTTTGCTAATATAACTTTTAAATTATTAATGTTTTTTTCTTTTTTAAATAAGTTTTCTACCTCATCAATTTCAATTTCTGTAAAGAATTTGATAAATCTTTTTACATCACGATCATCGGTATTTCTCCAAAATTGCCAATAATCGTATGAAGATAATTCTTCTTCATTTAACCATATAGCACCTTTCTCTGTTTTTCCCATTTTTGCACCTGATGCTAAGGTTATTAGCGGAGAGGTTATACCAAAAGCATCTTTTTTTAATTTTCTTCTTATAAGGTCTACCCCATTAACAATATTACCCCATTGATCCGACCCCCCAATTTGTAAGATACATTCATTGGTTTTAAATAGTTCATAAAAATCATATGCTTGCAAAATCATATAATTAAATTCCATATAGCTTAGAGATTGTTCTCTATCTAATCTTAATTTAACACTATCAAAAGTTAACATCTTATTGATTGTAAAATTACTCCCTACGTCTCTTAA
>Ga0181568_10000299_pt1 | contig 43082 bp, 33 predicted proteins | sample 101ome_20_FD_133758 | JGI IMG/M metagenome (GOLD analysis project Ga0181568, IMG submission 133758) | Coastal salt marsh microbial communities from the Groves Creek Marsh, Skidaway Island, Georgia - 101404AT metaG (megahit assembly) | ecosystem: Environmental > Aquatic > Marine > Intertidal...
GAGTGCACGACGGACTTGAGCGATCTGTCTTTGACTGGAGATGTTATGGATGCAGCTGATGTTTGCAGTGCCTCAATCAGCATTTCGTACAGCGATGCAGTGAGCACATCAGAAGGTTCTTGCCTTGCTGACAATGTCATTACGCGTACTTGGACGGTCACGGATGGTTGTGGAAATGCTGCTTCAGCAGATCAAATCATCACATTGGTTGATACGACTGCTCCAGCGGTAACGTTCGAAGCGAACGTCACTTTGAGCAACGTCGCGACCAGTGAGCTGGATGACTTCGAAGGTGTTGAGGTAACTGATGCGTGCAGCGATTGGACGTACACAACGACCGATACGTGGTTGGGCAACAGCTTGACGGGATACGAGTTGAACCGTGTGATGGTCTTCACGGACGCATGCGGAAATTCAACAACAATTGAGCAAAACATCACTGCTGTTTACGCAACGGGATGTACTTACATGGACGCTGAGAACTACGATGCGAGCGCAATCGTTGACGACGGATCATGTGAGTATGCAGGTTGTACAGACATGACGTCTGCCAACTACAATCCAATTGCGTCCATCGACGATGGTTCTTGTGTGATTGTTGGTTGTATGGATCCTGACGGATACGACTACGATCCGAATGCTACGTACCCAGGTGGTTGTGATTACCCAGACCCATGTCCGGGTGATATCAACGATGACGGTCTCGTCAACGTGGGTGACTTGTTGGAGTTCTTCCAATACTACGGACAAGACTGCGGCGAGTAATACTCAAAACGACTTAACGACAAATTAGCGAATTCGAGTCTGGCAAGACTGATTCCTAGGGAGGGGACTGCACTTTTGTGTGGTCCTTTCTTGTTGTATGGGTCTCTGATTTTCCTGAGCTAATTTTACATCATGACTGCGTCAGAATCTCCAGCGGCCAAACGCGAAAGGCTTCGAAAGCAATTGGATGACACCCACACTTGGCCGTGCTCATTTCGGTTCAAGTTCATCGTTCCCAATGAGGGCGACGGTGAATCCCAACTTCGTTCGATTTTTTCGGAGGATGCCTCGTTTCAGCCGCGTCCTTCACGCAATGGGAAGTATGTAGCTTGGACCATCGAGGATCGGGTAGCTTCTGCAGAAGATGTTTTTCGCTGTTACGAAGCTGCGGCCACGATTCCCGGCGTGATTTCGCTTTGATTCCTTTAGGTGATGACGCAACGGACATTTTTTGACTTTTTGGAAACCGCCTCTTGGGCCTTGCTCGTCACTGGAGGGCTTGTCTTAGCGTACGTGGTGATTCAGCGCATGAAAAATCAAATGGAGAAGGGGAGAGTGCAAGCGGAAATGGCCCCGTTGGATGAGGTCATGGTTTCCCGATCACAGGATGATCAGCTCCGGATTCAGCTAACAGCACCGAAAGATTGGGACAAAGCGATTCGCATTGTTATCGAACTTGAATCGGGAGATAAGGAGGTCTACCAAGCCGACCACCACAGTGGTGCCATTGATTTGCATGTTCAAATACCTGCTGATGCAACAGGCGTATCAATTGAAGCGCCAGGACAGCACATTTATAAAAGGATTTAATTAGGAGCAGGGGTCCTTACATCCGCTGCGGCATATCCACACCGAGGAGACCCATTGCCATTTCCACTTGAGCGGTGAACAATTGCGTAAGCGCTATGCGAGCCGATTGTTTCCCTGTATCGGATTCATTGATGATTCCGTGGTCTTGGTACCATCGAGAGTACGCTTTGGTTAATTCGTAGGTGTGGTTCGCAATGAGGCTGGGGTCATAGGCTAGGGCGGCAGATTCTACAATTTCTGGCCACGACAGTGCCATCTGGATCAACCGCAATTCGTCGCCATCCCAAGATTCAGGATCAATGCTCTGGACGGATGTATTGATGTCTTGGGCTTCACATTTTCGCAAAACACTCGAAGCTCGAACGTGATTGAATTGAATAAACGGCCCGGTATTCCCGATGAAGTCTACGGAAGCTTTTGGATCGAACATCATGGATTTGCTTGGACTGACTTTGAGCAAAAAGTACTTCAAAGCGCCATAGCCTACTTGCTTGAATAAAGTCGTCTTTTCTTCCTCTGACAGGTCTTCAATCTTTCCGAGTTCACTCGCCATTTGTCGAGCCGTCTCCGCCATTCCTGCCAACAAGTCATCAGCGTCCACTACCGTGCCCTCGCGGGATTTCATTTTGCCTTCAGGCAGTTCAACCATGCCGTAGCTCAAATGAAAATTTCGTTCGGCGCCTTCCACGCCTAATTTTTCGAGGATCTTGAACAGCACCTTGAAGTGGTATTCTTGTTCGTTTCCTACGGTGTAAATCTGTCGGTCCAGTCCTTCGAAATCTGCGTATCTCTGAATAGCCGTGCCAATGTCTTGGGTCATGTACACGGCCGTCCCGTCTTTTCGCAGCAAAAGTTTTTCGTCCAATCCTTCACCTGATAAATCAATCCAAATGCTACCGTCGTCTTTTTTGAAGAATGTGCCTCGTTCCAATCCTGCGAGGATTTCTTTTTTACCAAGTAAGTACGTGTCCGATTCGTAGTAAAGCTTGTCAAAAGAAACGCCCATCTCGCGGTAGGTTGATTCAAACCCTGCGTACACCCATCCGTTCATCATGCGCCACAACTCAACCACTTCGGACTCTCCGTTCTCCCATGAAGTAAGCAGGGCTTGAGCCGCTTGCATGATGGGAGCATGTGCTTTGGCATCATCTTCACTCAAGCCTTTGGACATTAACTCTTGAATCTCCTGTTTGTAGGCTTTGTCGAAGGCAACATAGTATTTTCCTACCAGTTTATCACCTTTCAAGCCACTCGTTTCGGGGGTCTCACCTTGTCCAAATTTCTGCCAAGCAACCATGGACTTGCAAATGTGGATTCCGCGGTCGTTGATGATTTGAACTTTGATGACTTCGTGCCCAACAGCTTCCAGAATGCGCGCCACGCTGTACCCTAAAAAGTTGTTTCGCAAATGACCCAAATGCAAGGGTTTGTTCGTGTTCGGTGAAGAATATTCTACCATAACACGGGCGCGTGAGCCTTTTTTCTTCAACCCAAATCGGTCTTCAGCCAAGGCATCAAGCAACGCTCGGGTCCAAAACGAAGGGGTGATGGTCAAATTGAGGAATCCCTTGACAACTTGGTAGGCATCCACCAGCTCATCATGGGTGACCAACCATTCGCCCAATTGATTGGCCGTTGCTTCTGGGGATGTTTTTGAAATACGCGTGAGCGGAAAAACCACCAATGTGCGGTGGCCTTCGAATTCTTTTCGGGTGAGTTGCAGTTGGATTTGGTCTGAAGAGACTCCCGCATCAAAGCACGCTTTGCAGGCGGCGATGGCTGATTGAGTTAAATGTGCGTCGAGTGTGTGCATGGGCGATTAATCGTGCTCTGAACGAGAGGGAAGGTGAATTTCGGCAATCATGCAACGCGCACTGCCTCCTCCCAGGTTTTCAATGGTATCCAATGGCGCTGAAACGATGCTTGCGTGCTGGGTGAGTTCTTTCTTCTGATGTTGCGTCAGCGCACTTTCTGCTCGCGAGCTCATCACCACCAATAATCCGCTGGAACCTTGGATTTCGAGCATATTGCCTGCGAAATCTTCAATTTGTGATTCGGTTAGTGGGATGACATGAAGCCCATCGTCTTCGAGACTTTTTTGAACGCGCGAGCGCTCATAAGCGTCATCAATCGAATCGAGGCAGACTGCGGCAAAATGGGTTCCAATGCTCATCATGACATTGGTGTGATAAATGGGCATTCGATTTCCGTCGACCGTCTGATTGGCTGTGAACGGCACGGGGTCATAACCAAATTGATCGCAAAAATGCATCAAAGCCCTTTCGTCGGTGCGTTCACTCAGAGCAGCATACGCTTTACGGTGTACGCGGTCTAGTACCAAACTACCGGTTCCTTCCAAGAATTTCTGGTGTTCTTCGAACTCAGTAAAGTCTAAAACTTCTTCGATCTGAAATTGGTATTGATGTTCCAATACAATCAGAACATCCTCCCTTCGTTCTTTTCTTCGGTTCGGAGCAAACATGGGATAGAGCCCCACTGAACCATCCTCATGTGTCGAAATCCAATTATTCGGAAATAACGCATCCGGTGTTTCAAAGGGCTCCAATTCGTCGAAGACCACCAGCTGGACGCCTGCATTTTCGAGCGCTTGAACCAAGCCGTTGAACTCGCCTTGAGCTCGTTCAATGATGGCCTGAGCCGAAACGCTCGGCGCAGCTTGCTGCTGGTAGTGGTTGTTGCCAGCAGTCTCCTCATTCATCCGAAAGGAATGAGGTCGAATCATGAAGACCGATTGAGTGGATTGCATCATGCTTTTGGCGTTCTTCTGAGTGGGAGCGAGGCACAGCGCAACAATCCACCCATCTTTGCAGTTTCGGTCAGATTGACTTCGATTACTTTATATCCCCATTCCCTCATCTGCGCGTTTGTGCGTTCGAATCCTTTGCCAGAAATCACCATGTTGGGCGCAACGCTCAGGACATTGCAGTGCATGGCTTGCATTTCAGCAGGGGTCACCTCCAAACGATGCGATTCAGGATACATCTGCATCAGTGCATCGCGTTCGGAGTCATTGATCAGACCTTCTGGATGAAAAATGAGGTGTCCTTGGCCCAATGGAGCCACGCAACAATCGAGGTGAAGGGCATTTTGGTAAGGGTCAGTGTCTGATTTCTTCAACTCAAAGGGGCGGACAGTGCGCTTTGGAAATGAATTTTGAAGCCAATCTAGAGCGGCTTCATTTGTCCGAGCGGTGGTATACTCATCAAATGCATCTCCCTTTGCATAACCGACCCAAATTTCATCCTGCATTGGCATGATGTCTCCGCCTTCCATTTGCACGTCCGCGGGCGGCTGGATGACTTGTAATGGATTTCTGGCGAACATGGAATCGAGCCCCTTTTGCTCCAATACACGATCCTCAACCATGTGGGTCAATATGAACGTGTTATCAATGACGAATCCAATGTCACGTGTAAAGACCTGGTTGATGCTCAAAAAGTCGGGTCGAATGACTTGGACACCTTGGATCAACAGAACTTCTACCAAATCATTCAGCTCACGCGTTACATCTGCTTCGGTAGGATAACTGCCTTGCAAAACGTGGTGCCTCGATTGAGGATCGTACGTTTCTTCAAGTGCGGGAACACCTCCCATGCCTTCGCCAATGCCAACCATTACAGCCTCTAATGGCTGCCATTCATCCTTGATGTGCCAGGCAATGGGCTTCATAGGGGGCGTAGCTTCGGAGCGTGTGAAATTATTTTTGAGACGTCGGGTCGTTAGCGCGACGATGCCGCAGCGCTTCTACCATGGCATTGGCCCCCATCATGCCGGCTGCTCCGGTTTCGTTGAAATTGGGGGGTAAAAAGCACCAATGTGCAGAATCTATATGGCTCACAGCCCAAATGCGGCTGTATCCTGCAACTTCCCAATAACGCAGTTCAGCGATGGAATCTCCAGTGGCGATGCCAGATTCGCGATATGTGGCGTTGCCCTTTCCATAATTTGTCTCGACCATCCCCTTCATGCCATTCGGTCGTGGTCCGTCATAATTCCGGTGAAATTCAACATAATGCGATAAATCCAAATTCAGCAAGACCACGTCTTGATCGTTGTCGCGATAAACTGGACTGCTGTAAACAATCTCGGCCGCCGCAGTTCGATTTTGCACCCCCCGTTCCGTCCAGTGTTCCAAAGCACGCTTGCTACCATTTACAAATGCGGTATCTCCCTGCTTTTTGTGCATCGGGAAATAATGCATTAAATCATCCCATCGAGCTTCGTTCGTTGCCTTAAAGTATGCAGTTAAATCAGATTGAATGGCCATCAAGGTATCCTCTGACACGTATGAATTCAGGTTTTCTTTAGCAATGGTGACTTCATTGAGCATGTGGCGTTCGACGCCTTCAATTTGCCCTTGTGCGCGAGAAATGGATCCTGCATTTTCCGAACAACCGGTCATACCAGCAAGCAAACACGTGACGAACAGTCCCGTCAGAAGAGTGTGGAGTTTTCGCATGCCGCAAAAATAAGCGGTTAGTTGGGAAAGTACCCCTTGTTTTTCAGCGCTTCTTGCTCCAAAATCATTCGCTTGAATTTCAACTTTTGTAACAACAGCGGACTGGACTCCTTCTCTCGCGCATCCATGAGGATTTCAAACCGTTCAAGCGCATTCATGCCGTACCGCAAGAGCGCATCGGTGAGCAAAGGAGGGGTTGGACTCAACGGAACAGTGTTCTGGATCTGGTCAATTTGTTCAGCTTCTTTCATCGAAGCGGGGTCCACGCGCCAAGACTTCCAATCTTGAAACCGTTGGATGACTCCGATGGGGTAGTGCGATTGATCTCCTTTGGGATCAAGGGTGATTCCCACGCATTCGAACAAACCAACACATTGGACGATGGCATTTCTTCTTCCAGTGGCGTGCGCTTCGTCGGCAAAAACCAATCGCATCAAACCGCCAAGAGCTCCTGAAGTCGGAGTGGCATCGCCCGTTGAAAAAAGAATACCAAATTCTTCAAGATCATTGGCCTCCAATTCGATAAACAACTGCTGATATCGAGGCTCAAAAATGTGCAAGGCAATGCGCTCACCGGGTAAGGGCATGAGACCTAGCGGAAACAAGGGAAATGAGGTGTCGGCGGATCTCACCCCATGTAAACACATACCACGGCTTCAAGTTCAATTTTTTACAGCCACTCCGTAATACGCTTTTTTACCATTGGGGTAAACCCCTTCGATCAGCAATCCCCCTTGAGAACTTTCAAAATGCGTTCGGATTTGGGACAATTCCTCAATGGATTCTCCATTTATTTTGGTGATGATGAAGCCTTTTCTGATTCCTGCATTTGAGAAGGTGCCTTCACGCAGTGCAATTACTTGCATGCCTCCGTCCAAGGCTAAGGATTGGGAAACAGAAGGATTCACTGGACTGAATTCAGCTTGGCATGTCTCAAGCCAAAGTGATTCAGTGTTGCCCGCAGGTGAATAGCTTTCGTCTGCTTCGATAAACCCATCACGGTTTTTGAGCAGGACTTGCTTTTGAAGGGTTCGATTTTCTCTTTTGAATTCAACGTTGACCACATCGCCTGGGTGGTATTTGGCTACACTTTCTTGTAGCGTTGGAAAATTCTCGATGGCCATGCCGTCGATGGCCATCACCACATCACCTTCTCGAAGGCCAGCTTCATCTGCTCCGCTGCCGGAAACGACGCCCACCACAGCACACCCTGTGACCTCGCTCAATTTCAATTCCTCGGCCAATTCTTCATTCATCGGCTCAATTTGGATGCCCAAGTAAGCGCGCCGAACCTCACCAAAGGTCACCAAATCGTGAGCCACCTTTTCGACAATGCGCGAAGGAACGGCAAAAGAATAGCCTGCATAGCTTCCGGTTCGTGAGGCAATGGCGGTATTGATTCCAACGAGTTCGCCACTGGCGTTGACCAGTGCACCTCCGCTATTCCCAGGATTCACCGCGGCATCGGTTTGAATAAAGGATTCCACTGGGTATTCCAAAGTACGTGGGTCTCCTCGCAGGATATTGATGCTTCTGGACTTTGCAGACACAATGCCCGCTGTGACGGTAGAGGTCAGGTCAAAAGGATTGCCTACGGCCAATACCCACTCACCAATCTGGACATCATCGGAATTGCCAAAAGCCAACGCTGGTAGCGGCGATTTCGCATTGATTTGGAGCACCGCTAAATCCGTTGCAGGGTCGGTACCGATGACCTTCGCAGAATAATTTCTGTTGTTATTCAACGTAACCTGAATTTCGTCGGCATCAGCTACGACATGGTTGTTTGTCACAATGAAACCGGAGGGATCGATGATGACGCCGGATCCGGATCCTTGTGCAACGCGATCCGGAGCGCCGTAGCCAAACATTTCGAACCATGGATGCACAGCTGAAGGGCTTCGTTGAATGGTTTTGACATGAACTACGGCGTCCACCGATGCATTGGCCGCCAAGTTGAAAGAAGGCACTGCTTCAAGTCCGGGTAATTTCGCGGTTGCATAAGTGGCCCGCACTGGAGGTCCCGTATGTCCGACGCGCTGGTTGTCTGCAGCGGGTTCATCCCAAAGGGTCAAGTTTACAACGACCGCTCCCACAATACCGGCCAAAAATCCGATCGAGGCTATGCTGAGTTTGTTCATTTTGGTAATCGTTTCACCAAAAAAACGCAGCAATGCACAAGGCATTGACAATCGAATTCTAAAGAAAATTTAAAGCAATCGCCAACAGGCGTTAATATGAAAAGGTGAGGCTATTTCGCCAGACCAATTTCACGAAGCCGTTGTTCCAAATATTCTCCAGCACTGATTGGGGGCTCCGCTGGTGCGCTTCCTTCAGGAACGAGATGAGCCATTGCATCAAGTCGCATCTCCGGTTGGGGATGACAAAAGAAAGGCATCGAAAACCGTGGTTTATTCCATTCTGAACGAGGCGGATTGACCACGCGGTGGGTTGTTGATTTCAACCTGTGATTCGTCAATCGTTGCAGCATGTCTCCGACATTGACTACAATGTGTTCGGGTAGAGCAGTGATGGGGATCCATTCGTTATCATGCCGTAAGACTTCGAGTCCCGCCGCAGAAGCTCCGACCAATAGTGTAATCAAATTGATGTCTTCGTGTTGACCCGCGCGAACAGCCGTTGATGGCTCTTCAACGATAGGGGGGTAATGGATGGCGCGCAGGATGGAATTCCCACCACTGACCCAAGATTCAAAATACGCTTCGTCTACCTTTAAGTGGAGGGCAATCGCGCGCAAAATCGCTTGACCTAAATTTTCTAATTCTTCAAACGCTTTCACCGCGGTTTTTTGGAATTCAGGACGTTCAGCTACCTCGTCATTTGTGGGGAAATGTGCCGGGTTGTGTTCAATTGGCGGGTGCGGTTGGCCGACTTGCCAGAACTCTTTTAAGTCTGCGGCCTCACTGTTTTTCGCGTGTTCTATACCCATGGAAACAAACCCTCTTTGGTTGTTTGCTTCCGGTCGAGCATACTTGCGTTTGGTTTCTTGTGGGAGTGAGAAGAAAGCAGCCGATTCAGTGTATAGTTTTTCAATTAAAGAATCCGAGATGCCGTGCCCATGAATGGCAGCGAATCCGATGGTTTCATACGCATGACCCAAATCAGCTGCGAATTTTGCTTTTTCCGCGTCGTTTCCATTCAGAAACGTCCTGATATCTAATGTTGGAATCCCAGCTATCAAGCTGATGTCGTTCTGTTCCATACCGTTGCTTCGATTTGATCTACAGTTGAATGTACGAAAGTATGCTCAAGTTTTTGTGCGGATTGGAACCAATCGCAATGTTTTTCAACCCAAGCTCTTGACAATTGTCCGGTCCGAAGACACTTCTCCGAATTACCCAACAAGGCGTCGATTTCGGCTGCAAGGCGTTCCGCGGAATCGGCGACCAGCATTGGGGGATTTTCATCGGTTTCCTTGGGGAATCCCCGCAAAACGTGTTGCGTTGTGACGCAGGGCAGTTCCATGGACATGGCTTCGAGGATTTTGTTTTGTTGTCCTGTGCCGATTCGCAAAGGGGCGACAAAGACATCGGCTGCGGCATAAGCTTGGCGAATGTCAGGAATCCATCCAGTGACTTCAACTCGGTTGGAAACCAATTGCTTGACGCGTGCATCCGGTTCGGTTCCTGCAATCACGACGTGAACATCAGGCGTAGTAAGTTTTGGAAGGATTTGCTCAACCAATTGGACAGCAGCATCAACATTGGGTGGGTAGCTCATGTTTCCAGTGAACAAGAGTGTTTTCGGTTTCTCAGTTTTACTGGACAAGTTCTCACTTCGCTTAAAAAATGCGGCATCAATCCCGTTTGGAACGACTTCAATTAGCTGTTTTTCTGGGTGTTGAATTAAACTCCGATCAGCATCACTGATGATGGTGCGCCCATCAAAATAGTCAAACACAGTAACCTCATAGGAACGAAGTCTTCGAAATTCAAGGCGGTAGATCCAACGCAATAATGGAGGCGCGAGGTTGGATTGTCGAGCGATTCCTGCGCTGAGTGCATCCATGTAATCCAAAACACGGGGTACATCGTGTGAATCTTTTACATATTCAGCCATTCGCACCAATTGGCACAGAATGACGTCAGGAGAAATGGAGGTCTGCCATAAGCGCAAAGCGTCGTGGACCTGCCGTTGATAGAACCAATGAATTTGGAATGGTTTCCTGCTGAACAGGGCCCAAATCAAACGCATCCATCGCTTCCAAGGTGAGATAAACTCGATGTGCATGTCGCTGACATAGGGTCGCAATGCGTCCAATGCATCGTCGTCTGGTCGTTTCTCCGCCAAGCTGAATAAGCAAACCTCGTGATTCTTTGAAAGCTGCTTGATCAAATGATACGCACGAAGCTTATCTCCTTTGTCGAGAGGCCATGGCAAGCGAGAGGTTAAGACCAATATCTTCACAATGCAAAGGTGGAGTCCAATTCGTTGATCAAATTTCTTACGAGTCTTTTGTTATCAAAGTGCTCGCGTGCAAAGGCCGATGCCGCGTTCCCGAGTGCAATGGCTCGCTGAGGGTGTAGCAGAAGTTCAATGATTTTTCGCGCAAATGTTAGCGCATCGTCTGCGATGAGAAAATGCACGCCATCTTCACCATGGATGCCTTCGACGCCTAGGGAGGTTGTGACGATTGGGCGGCCGCAAGCCATGCCTTCAAGGGCTTTAATTCGCATTCCACTTCCGCTCAGAAGCGGAATGATCATCACGCCGTTTCCCGAGAGAAATTCCCAGGCACTGTCGATTTCGCCTTCAACGCGAATGCTCGGATGGGGCGCAATCAAATCAGATGGAAAATTTCGCCCTGCAAGACGCAATTCGCAATCCGGTATTTCACGCAATACTTCAGGCCACACAGACTCAATAAACCAGCAAATTCCTTGAACATTCGGTTCCCAATCCATGGCGCCCAAGTGAAAGACATGATTGGATTGGTTGGTGGTAGGCTCTGGCAACTCTTCGGCATCCAATCCGAATGGCAATGTGAAAACGGGACAAATGCATCCAAGCGCTTGTATGATTTGCTCATCTTCGGAGGTTATGGCTGCTACGAAATCGAAATCCTGTAACGCATTGACTTCATAACCCTTCAATCGCTCTGCCAGATGCTTCAGGTAAATGCGCTTTGTCATTCCTTCGGTTTCACTAGCCAATTGTTCCCAAATGCGGTGCTCCACATTGTGGGCGCGGAGCACACAAGGCCCGTCACAATAGCGCTTCACCGTGCGCAAATAAGGGGCGACGAAAAGGCTCTCAAAAATGACAAGGTCAAATACCTGACGTTGCAGGATGTGAGTGAGGAGTCGGTCAAAATCAGGCGCGTAAAACCGACTGATATTGTAACTGTCACCGGTAAGAATGCTGGAGAAGGCATCCACTCCATTCACGGTCGTGTCCAATGCAATCGACTCAATTTCGGTGGCAGCGAGGTATTCCTCTTCGATTTCGCTAGGGACGTAAGGATGTTTATCCGTAGCGATTGCCAGTACCTTCACCCGATGTCCACAAGCCAACAACCCACGCGTCACAGCATCCATCGCGCGACATCCGCCATCCTTACTTGGACGCGGCGGTTTGTGACAAAGCTGCAATATGCGAAGTGACTTCATGATTGATCGACGGATTTTCTGGTTTTGATGATCCGTAACCAGGCGGCGTTCCATTGAAAGGCTTGTGCGTCTCGCATAGCCTGTCGTGTCAGAAAAACAGCAAAAGGAAGCAGAATCAACGAGCTCATCCACATCCCAAGTGCGGGGTTAATTTGCCCGGCTTTTACCATTTGCTCACCTAAAATGGACAAGATGTAGTAGGCCAAAAATATTCCTATGGCCAGCACCGTCGGCATGCCCAACCCGCCCTTTCGAATGATGGCTCCGAGTGGCGCCCCGATGAAGAAAAGGAGCAAACAACTGAGCGCCAGAAAGAATTTTCGGTGCCACTCGATGGCATGGCGGTCTTTTGCTGTCCTGCGTGTTTTCGCATCCTCAAGGCCGTTCGAAATTCCTTGGCGGGTGTTGCGTGCCAAACTGCGTGCGCCGTCAAATGCCATGCGCCGTTGGGTAGGCCCTAATTGGCTCCAAATGGCCCCTGTTGAGGGCGCAATTCCTGAAACGGAAAGGGTATCGCGAAGGATCATCGTTTGCCGAGCTCCATACAATTTGATTTCACTGAGCCGAGACTGAGCCAGTCCTTCGAGAGAGTCCATGGCAACATCCAGTTGTTGGACGGTCATCATTTCATGAGCTCGCTTGAACAGGCCTTCGTCTACCTGGCTAAAATCCAATGAGGCCAAATCAATCTCGAAAGATTGACGTTCAAAAGTTGCAGCAATGTGCGGATGAAGCCGCTCTTTCCGACGCTTTGATTGCTCGAGGTCTTCTTCGTAAGAGACACCATTGAACAATTGCAACACCAATCGATTGCCTACTTGGTCCATGCGCCCCGCCTCCGCGCGTATAATGCGAGAGACACCGGTCTCTCCCTCACGGTGGTCATGAATCAGAATATCATTCAAAGTTCCGTTTTCTTCTTTCTCGTCTACGCGTATGGCAAATCCTTCAATACCGTTGTAGAATTCCCCAGGATTGAGGTTCAAAGAAGGTTTCTTTTGCGTGACCGAGAACAACAATGCTCGAAACTTTAAGTTAGCAACCGGCCATGCCGCGTTTGAAAACCAAAACGCTCCAACGGAAACGAGCACCATCGTCAAGATGAGTGGCCGAAAGATGCGGAAAACCGAAAGTCCAGCAGACTTCAATGCAGTTAATTCATTGCGTTCAGCGAGTGCACCGAAAGCCATGATGGATGCGACGAGAATAGCCAAGGGTAGCGCGAGGTTGACTAAGCGGGCAGATGCGTAAATCATCAATTCTGCGATGACCCAGGGGGCCAGTCCCTTGCCAATCAAGTCGTCTGCGTATACCCATAAAAATTGCATGTCCAAAATGAACAGCGCGACAGGAAACGTCACGGCAAATGGCGCCAAAAATGAACGCAGGAGTAGACGGGCAAAACGTCGCACGTTTCAAAGATAGGATGCAGTAACTTGCTGCCGTTAATCAATGAATAACGTAAACCATGTCCTCCAAATTATCCATTCCATTTTTTGCTGCGGGTTTCATCGCATTGTTGTTCGCAACAGGCTGTACAGATGCCCCGTCAACTTCAGTTGAATCCGACGATTGGTCCATCGCAGAAGCGGTAGACAAGGGTGCAAGTGAACCGGATGCCAGCGGATTTGTGTGGCAAACAGAACAATTCGCGGATTTGAAGATGATCCGGTATCAAGTTCCTGGATGGGAGCAACTCTCTGCTCAGCAAAAAGCCCTGGTGTATTGCTTGAACCAAGCAGGACTCAGTGGTCGAGACATTATGTACGACCAAAACAACCGGTACAACTTGCGCATTCGTGATTTGCTCGAAGCGATTTACACGGGTTATGATGGAGATAAGTCGACAACCGGTTGGCAACGCTTCGAAACGTACCTAAAACGCATTTGGTTCTCAAACGGCATTCACCACCACTATGCCAACACGAAGATCATGCCTGAATTTTCTGAAGCATACTTCAATGAATTGCTCGCGGCCGTTGGTCGGGAGGTAGACAGCGAGCTGAGGGCGGTCATATTTGATCCCACGGTCGAAGCGAAAAAAGTCGAGCAAGATGCCACGAAGGGGCTGGTAGAGGCATCAGCGGTCAATTTCTATGCACCCGATGTGAGCACCGAAGAAGCGCAGGCTTACCTAGAGAGCATTGTCGAGGAGGGAAATCGAACTCCAGTCGAGTACAGCTTGAATTCTCGCCTTGTAAAGAATGCAGCGGGAGAAATCGAAGAACAAGCATATCGCGTTGGAGGATTGTATGGAGAAGCGCTTGAGCAAGTTGTTTTTTGGCTCAATCAAGCAGCGCAGTATGCAGAAAACGACAAGCAAGCGGCTGCTCTTCGGAATCTGATTGCTTACTATGAGACTGGCGATTTGGAAAAATGGCAGCTCTACAACATCAACTGGGTTCAAGACACAGAAGGCGATGTAGATTACATCAATGGGTTTGTAGAGGTTTACAATGATCCATTGGGCTACACGGGAAGCTATGAGACCATTGTGCAAATCAAAGATTTCGATGCGAGCGAGCGCATGAAGGTGTTGATGGACAATGCACAATGGTTCGAGGACAACATGCCCTTCATGGATGAGCATAAAAAGAAAGAAGTAGTCGGAATTACCTACAACGTGGTGAATGTTGCAGGGGAGGCAGGAGATGCCTCGCCGAGCACGCCCATCGGAGTGAATTTGCCCAACTCGAATTGGATTCGCGTAGTGCACGGTTCTAAATCTGTGAGCTTAGGAAACATTGTCAGTGCATACGACCAAGCAAGTGGCGGCGGTTTGTTGTCTGAATTCGCTCACGATGATGTGGAAGTTGCACGAGCTGAAAGCCACAGCTCATTGGCAGGGAAACTGCACACTGCCATGCACGAAGTCATCGGCCACGCATCGGGTCAATTGGAAGAGGGCGTAGGAGAGCCCAAGCAAACCATCAAGGAATACAGTTCTACACTGGAAGAGGGGCGTGCGGATTTGGTCGCGCTCTATTTTATGCTGGATCCGAAAATGGTGGAGTTGGGATTGATGAAAACCCTTGAGACGGGGAAGGCTGAATATGATAGTTACATCCGAAATGGCATGATGTTGCAATTGCGTCGATTGGAAGCAGGAGCGGACATCGAAGAAGCGCACATGCGCAATCGCGCATGGATCAGCCATTGGTGTTTTGAGAAAGGCGAGGCCGAAGGCGTTATCGAAAAAACAGTGCGGGAAGGAAAGACGTTCCTCGACGTGAAAGATTATGATGCATTGCGCGGTTTGTTTGGTGAACTGCTTGGGGAAGTGCAGCGCATCAAATCGCAAGGTGATTACGACGCTGCAAAAGCCTTAGTGGAGGGATATGGGGTGAAGGTGGACCAAGCGATTCATCAGGAAGTTCTTGATCGCTCCGCGACCTTGGGCATTGCGCCTTATGGTGGTTTCATCAATCCTGAGATGAAGCCGGTGTATGTCGAAGACGGAAAGATCCTAGACGTTCAGTTAAGTTACCCTGACGACTTTTCGACTCAAATGTTGAGTTATAGCGAGAGCTATGGATTCCTGCCGCTCAACAACGATTACCGATCCGAGTAATTTCCGATTTTCTCATGCCCTGGAGCAACCAATGCAAAGGGGCATGAGTTTTTGTTTTGAAACCAACATTCTGTATGAACCAACTCTTCTTTCTTCGCGCTGCGAATCGTATGGCCTCTGCGGCTGCTTGTCTATTAGTTGCTTCCAATTTTTGGGCCCAATCACCATTTCCGTGCGAATTGTCTGGCGGTGAAGGAGATCCCGCTACCGGTGGATTGTCAGAGACCCAAGTTGGACAATACCACGATAACAGCAGTTTCTTCAACATCATCGAATTGTATGAGCCTGTCACGCTCGTGTCTGCCAAGGTTTTTGCCAATGGAGCAGGGCCACGTACCCTGGCTTTGTTTTCAGCCGACGGGGATGTGTTGATGACAGAAGTCGTTGAAATTCCTGACGGTGAAAGCACTGTGGAATTCAATTGGAATGTCGGACCTGGATCGGTTGGCTTGGGTTCATTGACGAGCAACCCACAGTTGTGGCGCGATGATTTGAACAGTGAGATCAACTATCCGTATCCAATCGGAGACTACGGGGCCATCACAGGAACCAACATTCCAGGCGATAACGAATTCAACTATTACTACTTTTTTTACGATATAACCCTTGCTCCGCAAGGTCCCACGGTTAATTCTGGAGGATACCCTTGTTCCAACGTGGAATTGATGGATGTTGAGTCGCTGTCCAATTTAGGTGGTGGGGACAATGGCAACGATTGTTGGGGGTGGGCTGATCCGGTTTCTGGCAGAGAAATCGCCATGTACGGCCGATCCACAGGCACATCGTTCATTGACGTGACGGATGCGACCGACGTGAAGTATTTCGCCAATTTGCCTACAGCCACGAACCCGAGCTTGTGGCGTGACATCAAAGTTTACAACGGGTATGCTTTCATTGTATCCGAGGCAGGTGATCATGGATTGCAAATTGTGCGGTTGAGCACATTGCTTGAACTCCCAACGGATGAGGTGACAAATATCCAGCCGGATGCTTACTACAGCGGTTTTGGGAATGCTCACAACATCATGATCAATGAAGAGACCGGTTTTGCCTATGCCATAGGCACAAACACATTCAATGGCGGCATGCACATTCTCGATATTGAAGATCCGCTGAATCCTGCATTGGTCGGGTCGTATGAAGGCGCGTATTCCCATGATGTGCACCCCATCGTTTATCACGGACCCGATGAGGCCTACGTTGGTCGTGAAGTGGTGGTGTGCTTTAATGGCTATTCAGGAATCTCAATCGTGGATGTGGAGGACAAGTCCGATACCCAGCTGATTTCGCAATTATCCTATGCCGAATCGGGTTATACGCACCAAGGTTGGGTAGGTGATAACCACCGATTCTGCTTCTTCAACGACGAATTGGACGAGACGAATTTTGGAAACAACACACGCACCTACATCCTGGAAATTTCCGATTTGGATGCTCCTGAAATTATTGGGTTTTTTGAAGCGCCTGTGCCAGCCATCGACCACAACATGTACGTCATTGGGGATAAAGTCTACCAGTCCAATTACCTAAGCGGATTGCGAATTTTGGACGTGAGTGATGCTGAAAATGGCAATTTGGAACTCGTGGGTTACTTCGATACCAATCCAGAATCGGATGCTCCTTCGTTCAGTGGAACTTGGAGCAATTACCCGTACTTCCCTAGTGGAAATGTTGCTGTCAGTACGTTCTCACACTTCTTTATGGTGCGTCCCTCGGAGTCCATCGCGCCCAATCCGATGACGGTGGAGGAGCCGCAAACCATGGAGCTTACAGCCTCTGTTTTCCCAAATCCCGCTCAAGATGCGATTGCATTCTCGGGATTTGATGGTTGCCGCTCATTCGAATTGCTCGACGGCCTGGGTAGAAGGGTAAAGGATTGGAATCAATTGCCAGCGACTTCTGGACTCAATCTTTTCATCGGTGATATGTCGGACGGCATGTACTTCCTTAGAGGTGTTGAAACCGGCGTATCCGCCAGGTTTTTCATTGAACGATAACCGATCCAATTTAGGAGGCGGTCAGCATCGCATGCAACTCCACAACCTCCCGTGCAGCAGTGACGTCGTGTACGCGCAAGATGTGACCACCGCGTTCAAGGGCCCATGCGTGGAGGGCAGTTGTGCCGTTGAGTGCGTCTTCTGGTGAAGATTCGAGTGCTCGCCAGATCATCGATTTCCTGCTTATACCCACCAACAGGGGGCAATTCAATGCACTAAATACGTTGAGTTCGTTTAACAGCGCGTAATTGTGCTCCAAGGTTTTGCCAAATCCAAAGCCCACGTCAGCCACGAGTTGGTTGACTCCAGCATTTCGCAAATGGGTTAAGCGGATTTCAAGCCATTCCAAAACATCAGTCACAACATCGCGATATTGAGGGTTGTCCTGCATGTTTGCTGGAGTTCCTTGCATGTGCATGATGGCGAAAGGCGCTTGGTGATGCAGCACTACGGAAATCATTTCTTCGTCCTTCAATCCGGCAGATACATCGTTGATCATGAATGCCCCGTGCTCCAGTGCGCGGTGTGCAACTTCAGCATGAAAGGTGTCAATGGAAATCAAGGCCTCCGGTCGTGCGTCAAGAATCCCTTTTAATGGAGCTTCAATGCGCTCCCATTCGGCTTGGGCTCCAATTTCTTCGGCCCCAGGACGGGTCGATTGACCGCCAACATCCAAAAGCTCCGCACCGTCATCGAGCATGCGAATACCGGTGCGAATAGCATCATGACCTTGGTAGCGGCTCCCGATGAAAAACGAATCCGGGGTGCAATTGATGATGCCCATAATACGGCCTTTATCGAGAGTCAAACACAATGAATCCTGATCGGTGCGTCGTTTGGTGAGTTGATAAATTCGTGAAGACATTCTGATTGAGGTCGAATACCCGCGTCGTACCGGGTCGTATCTTGCCGAAAGATATTCCAAGAAAGCAGGAAGTGAGCAGGATTGAAGAAACGTTGAGTCAATACGATCGGGCTTTTGCGAAGTGCGCGGCCTTGTTCGAAGCGAAAACATCGGATTACGGAACCGCTTGGCGCATTCTCCGGCCGTCCTCATTGACAGATCAATTGTTTATCAAAGCCAATCGCATCCGTACGCTCCAAGAGTCAGGCGAATCAAAAGTGGATGAAGGAATTGATTCCGAATTCATCGGAATTGTGAACTACAGCCTGATGGCCATCATCCAGTGTGGACTTCCGGAAAACCATCCAATGGAATTGGAAATATCCGAAGCCAAAGAACGGTACCATGCAGCTTTTCAAGTGACACGCCAATTGATGATGGATAAGAATCACGATTACGGGGAAGCTTGGCGGGACATGCGGGTCAGCTCGTTGACGGACTTGATTTTGATGAAAATCCTCCGGGTGAAGCAAATCGAAGATCACGATGGAGTGACCCAAGTCTCAGAAGGCGTAGAAGCAAACTACCAAGACATGGCAAATTATGCCTTATTTGCGTTGATTTTACTCGATTTAACGGATGGTGTTGCGTCCTAACCCTTCACTCAAGCTAACTTCAATAGCGAAAAGAACATTGTCACCATGTTGAAATCCATAGTAGATTTTTGCCGACTCATCGTCGGTTCTTTGTTCATCGTTTCGGGACTGATAAAGGCAAACGATGCGCTCGGCTTCATGTACAAACTGGAGGAATACTTTGAGCCCGGGGCATTGAATTGGACGTGGCTGAGTGATTATGCATTGGAAATGGCCGTGTTCATTTGTGTAGGCGAAATTTTGCTCGGTGTTGCCATGGTGTTGGGTGCCTTACCCCGGCTGACGGCGGTCTTGACAGGGTTGATGATGGCGGTTTTCACCTGGTTGACCTGGTATACGGCCAATTGCGACCCCTTCGGATCGAAGATGATCACCGACGCGATGGGAGTACTGGTGGAAATTCCTAACCAATGTGTTTTGGCATGCGGGTGTTTTGGAAATGCCATTCCATTGACGCCTTATGAAAGTTTCATTAAAGACGTGGTGCTTTCAATTCTGACGGTACCGATTTTGTGGGGCGCTTTTACAGATAAAATTGAGTTGAACTCTAAGCGGTTAGGAATGATCCTCATTCCAGCGAGCTTGTTGATGTTGTATCTCTTCGGAGAGTTGATGTTGGATTGGAATTTTCCGGTGTTGTTTGCTGCCATGTGCTACGCGGCTGCTGAAGGATTGAAGATGCGTTGGAGCGGACCTGCGAAGGAGTGGGTCATGGCGAGCGCGGTGGCCTTGGTGTGCATCGGGTTTCAAGCGCATACCCTTCGGCATTTGCCGGTGAAAGATTACCGACCCTACGCGGAAGGGGAAAGCATCATTGAGAATCGGAAATCCGCAGACGATTTGGGACTTCAGGGCCCAGTGTATGCCACGGAGTATACGTTTAGAAATATGAAAACGGGTGCAGATACCATCGTCCTGAGCACCGATTGGCTGAATATCTACAACGAGCCTTGGTTCAAAAACAGCTACGAAACGGTGTCATTCGATGGCAAGGAAGTGAAGGTGTCGGACGGATATGAACCTCGAATCCTGGATTTCCAGATCATCGATAACCTCGGTGATGATCGGGCTGATGAATTTTTGAATTATCCAGGAGACGTTCTCCTCTTCGTTTCCAAAGATTTAGAAAAGGCCAACACATCAAACCAGGCTGCTATGAATGCGTTGGCGAATGCGGCCGGGGAGGCAGGTTGGATGAACATTGGACTTACGAATGCGCCGTTTGAAGAAAACCGTGCATTTCAAGCAGAACACGGTGTAACCTACGGCATGTTCACGTGTGACCAAACCGAATTGAAAATTGTGGTGCGCTCGAATCCTGGAATCGTTTGGCTTCGCAACGGCGTTGTAAAGCAAAAATGGGCATGGCGTGATGTGCCTACTTGGGAAGAATTGAGCGGGACGAAGTGATGGGCATGCGTCTGCTTCATGGAATCAGTGTTCTGTGGGGCACCTTGACGCTCGTGTTTTTCCTGTTCTCCATGGTGCCGGATCCTGCACGCCAATTGGCAGGTCAAAATGAGCAAGAAGAAGTGGTTGTAGCCATTCGTGCCAAATACGGGCTGGATCAACCGCTGACCAGCAGGTACGTGTCTTTTCTTGCCGGAATTTGGCCTGTGCATTGGGAAGAGGGGAGTTTGGCATGGAAGGGAACGGATTTGGGACGTTCTTTCATCACGGACCGTTCCGTTATGGCATCATTGAAATCTGCGCTGCCTGCGACCCTTTTGCTTGCCTGCACGGCAATGCTCGTGGCGCTTGTTTTGGGCTTGAGCATTGGATTCACCTTGTCATGGGTTACTGGTTCCATGGTTGACCGTTTGGTTTTGGGAGTCGCGGCTTTGGGAATGAGCGCTCCTTCATTTGTCATGGCCATTCTGTTTTCATGGCTATTTGGCTCGGTTTGGTTCCACATCACAGGACTTCCGATGGCGGGAGGGCTTTGGGAGGTCGATCCCTTTGACGGGCCGCGCATCGCTTGGCATCACTTGATTCTACCCGCGGCAACATTGGGGGTGCGACCGCTGTCTGTGATCATTCAGCTGACACGGAACAGCGCGGCAGAGGTTTTATCGCAGTCATACATTCGAACGGCTCGCTCGAAGGGGCTCGGAACCGTACGTTTGATGATGGTGCACGTGGTGAGGAATGCACTCAACCCGGTCTTGACTGCAGCTTCCGGTTGGTTTGCAAGTATGCTGGCAGGCGCAGTGTTCGTGGAATACGTATTCGGTTGGCAAGGAATGGGCATGCTCATGTTCCGCGCTCTGGAACAAGGAGACTTGCCTGTCGTTCTTGGTTGCGTATGCGTTGTGGCGACTGTTTTCGTTTTGATCAACCTCGCTGTTGATCTCCTGTACAGGTTGTTGGATCCAAGGGTAGGGGCTTCTGCAGCCGCCTAGGAAGCAGTTATCACATCCCGATTGAGCATTCCAATCAATTCTTTGGAAGTGGAATTGAAATAACGTTTGGTCCGGTAACTTGCTACCCATTGAATGCCACGGATGGCATTGGTTAGGAATAACTCATCGGCGCGCAGCATTTCTTGTGGAGAGATGTTACACTCATACACTTTGTAGCCTTCCGCAATGGCTAAATTGATTACGGCAGCGCGCATCACGCCTCCCACGGGACCGCTGTCCAAGCCAGGCGTATACAAAACTCGGTTGCTTACAAGAAATAAATTGGACCGTGTGGACTCGATGATGCTGTGGGTGGTATTGGTTATCAAGGCATCTTCGAGGCCTTCGTTCTGGGCCCACAATGCCGCTTGAACGTAAATCGCAGCGGACATATTCTTGAAATTTGCGAGCGGACCTTTGAGTTTACTCATTTCCGGATACACATCCACTGCAATGCCTTTCTCATTCAAGGCGTAGGAATTTGTTTCCAACGGTTCGATTTCACCAATCCAAACCAGCTTGTTCGTTACCGGGGTGTAGCGCCCCCCAGCAGCACGGAAAAATGAAATCCGCAACCTACCGCCATCGCTGATGTCATTTGCTTGAATCAATGCGTTAACATCCTCCTGGAAGGTCGTGAAATTCCAATTCGCGGGTGGGTTGATGCGGTGCCCCTGCAAACTGGCTTGAATTCGATCCCAATGAAATTCCAAGAATTGAGCGCGACCGTAACACACACGAATGGTCTCGAAAAAACCGTCGCCGTACTGAAAGGCACGGTTTTGCGTCGGGTGCGGAAGCCCGCCTTCTTCGCCCAGTTCTCCGTTCATCAAAAACTTGCGACGCTTTTCTGGCTGCCAATTCAACACTTCAGGCATGCGCGAGAGATTGAGGAGGAGTTTGCAATAGTCGCGGAACAAGATCCAGCAAGTCCCCATTTACGGGCATCAATATTCCGTCCACTCCGGCTGCACGTCCTGCTTCAATGTCCCTTTCTTTATCTCCGACCATCCAAGAAAGCGAAGCGTCAATGTGGTGTTTTGCACATGCTTTCTCGAGCATCAAGCTGCCAGGCTTTCGGCTTAAACTGGCCCCAAAATCTGGATGATGGGGGCTGTAAAAAATGTCAGTGATTTCAATCCCGCGTTCAGCGCACGCCAGCGTGAATGCCGCATGAATTTCTTCGACATGGGAATGGGTGTACTGGCCTTTGGCGATTCCACCTTGATTGGTGATGAGAATCAGCTTAAACCCAGCCTCATGCAATAGATGCAAGGCTTCGAAGACCGTCGGTAACACCTGAAACTCTGCGAGTGAACGGGTGTAGTCGCCTGGATCATGATTGATCACGCCGTCGCGGTCCAGGAATATGGCTCTTGTCAGTTGCATCAGAATTCGAAGCTAATCAATTCCTTCCGCGTCCGCCACACTTTAACCAATTCGTGTGCCCAAAGGCACATCGCTCGGAACTTCAAGCACGGCTGTACCATGAGTTTCGTCCATCGCGCCTAACAGTAAAAATTCAGACATCATGGGGCCAATTTGCTTCGGAGGGAAATTCACCACTGCAACAATGGTCTTACCCAAAAGCGCAGCGATTTCATAGCGTTGCGTCACCTGAGCTGAGGTTTTCTTAATGCCCAAATCGGAGCCGAAATCAACCGTTACCACATAGCTTGGGTTTCGCGCTTCCTTAAATTCTTCAACGAGGAGGATTTTTCCGACGCGCATATCAACTTGCAAGAAAGTGCCCCAGTCCAACGGTGTTTTCATGGTCCCAAAGTACTAAGGAATGAACCGAAAGGAGCTTTTGTAAATTTGACCCATGGCGAATGATGCTTGGGACGTATTTCCCGATTTTGATGCAGCGAAATGGGCTGAACAATTGAGCGGGAAAGAATCGACGTTTCATCTTTCGGAAGATTGGCGTCGTCCGGTCTGGGTATCGGAAAAGTCGGCGGCCATTCGGCAGGAACGTTCCATCACCTCGGAGCGAGAGGAACATCCGTGGAAGCTCGTTCAAACAGTGAGAAATCCTGAAGAGGCCACCGCAGCATTGATGGGTGGTGTAGATGCCCTGTCTATCCATGGCTCTGAGTTTGAGATGCCTATGCTCGAAGGCGTGCACTTGGAAATGATCCAATTGCGCCTCAGGCAATTGGGCAGAATTCAAGAAGACATTGATTTCCACCACTTGCAAGAGCAGGGTTGGTCGGGTGCCGCGCTGCATGCGCTGCATGATGAGGACGAAGAGAACATCGTAGCCCATCAATTGAGGCTTCGCGGTTTCGATGGTATACAGAGGTGGGAGATAGGCTCAATGGAATCGAAGTTGAACCGCGTCGAGTGCATGGTTGCTGGCTTGGCGCAACTGGAGAATTTGTACCATCGATGTGGCAAACACGGTTGGGACGCTTCATTGGAACTTGCGCATTGTGTTTGGCGATGGGAAGTGGGGATGCATGTGCTTGAGGAAATGGCGTTCATTCGCGCCTTGCGTCAGGTTTGGTCGCGTTGGTTACAGAGCAAGGGAGTGTCTTTTTGTCCCATTTGGATTGACGCGGTATCAGCCCCTTCGATTTACGGTGCGGAATTGGAAACCGACCATCTAATCGGGTTGACGGCTTCGACTTATGCTGCTGCAATGGGTGGCGCTGATGCCATTGAAACAAGGCCCCATGACGGATACAAAGCCCCCTCATTGGATGGAATGCGATGGGCTCGAAATGTGCAGCATCTTATGCGTGAGGAGGGGGGACTCAATACTTTTCGAGATCCGATGTACGGAAGTCGATTGATGGATGCTTGGACTCGATCCATCGCCGATTGCGTTTGGCATGTCTTTTCTTCTTCCGCTTCTTCTTCCGCAGAAGTCCATTCGATATCGACGTCAAGTCTAAACAAAGAGCCGAAAAAGAAGGAGGCTGTGCGTTTCGGACCGGGACAAGCGCCATACCTAGGCGGTCCATACCCGAGCATGTACGTTACACGACCATGGACAATTCGGCAATATGCAGGATTTTCAACGGCTGAAGCTTCCAATGCCTTCTATCGAGCGAATCTGGCGGCTGGGCAAAAAGGCCTCAGTGTGGCCTTTGATTTGGCGACGCACCGGGGGTATGACAGCGACCACCCGCGTGTAAAAGGTGATGTAGGCATGGCCGGAGTAGCTATTGATTCGGTTGAAGACATGAAACGTTTGTTCGAGGGAATCCCCTTGGATCAAATATCTGTGAGCATGACCATGAATGGAGCCGTGTTGCCTATTCTGGCGTTTTACATCGTTGCCGCAGAAGAACAAGGAGTCGCCGCATCGGCGTTGTCAGGCACCATTCAGAATGACATTCTGAAGGAGTTCATGGTTCGGAATACGTACATCTACCCGCCAGCCCCTTCGATGCGGATTATTTCGGATATCTTCCAATACACCGCTGAAAATTTGCCCAAGTTCAACTCGATTTCCATCTCCGGTTACCACATGCAAGAAGCAGGAGCCACACCGGCATTGGAATTGGCATACACGCTGGCAGATGGCTTAGCGTATGTCCGAACGGGAATTGCTGCAGGGTTGGATATCGATGCATTCGCCCCTCGACTCAGCTTCTTTTGGGCATCCGGTATGAATCATTTCGAGGAAATTGCCAAAATGCGCGCCGCACGCGTGCTCTGGGCCAAAATGATGCACGAATTGGGGGCTCGAAATCCCAAGTCATTGATGCTCCGGACCCATACTCAAACCAGTGGATGGTCGTTGACAGCCCAAGACCCATGGAACAATGTGGCCAGAACGACGTTGGAGGCGATGGCGGCTGTTTTCGGTGGAACGCAATCCCTGCACACCAATTCCATGGACGAGGCGATTGCTTTGCCCACGGAAGCTTCTGCCCGTGTTGCTCGGAATACCCAGAAATTCCTTCAATCAGAAGGAGGGTTTCGGGATGCCATTGATCCGTGGGCAGGTTCGGAATGCGTGGAAAAATTGACCGAAGCAATGGCCCTTGAAGCTGAGAAGCTGATGCGTGAAATCGAAGAGGCTGGGGGCATGGCAAAGGCCATTGAACAAGGAATTCCCAAGCTGAGGATTGAAGGTGCGGCTGCCGAAAAACAAGCACGGATCGACCGAGGAGAAGACCGCATCATTGGAGTGAATTTGTTCAACACCCATGAAGCGACCGACTTGGATGTATTGGAAATCGACCAACACTCGGTTCGAGAAAATCAAGTGAAACGGTTGAATGTACTTCGAGCCGCGCGTGACCCGCGCGAAGTTGAAGAAGCACTGACTGCAATTCGTACACAAGCAGAAGGATCGGGGAACTTATTGGGAGCTGCTGTACGTGCAGCGCGCTGTAGGGCAACCTTGGGGGAAATCAGTCTCGCATTGGAAGAGGTTTTTGGCCGCTATCGGCCACAAATTCAGAAAGTAAGTGGTATCTTCTCACGCGCCATGGAAGGACAAGCCGCCTACGAACAGGTCATTCAACTGACGAAACGTTTTTCGGAAAAAGTCGGCCGTCAGCCGCGCATTTTAGTGGCAAAAATGGGTCAGGACGGACACGATCGAGGTGCAAAAGTGGTGGCCTCTTCGTTTGCCGATATGGGGTTTGATGTCGACCTCGGTCCGTTATTCCAAACCCCAGAAGAAGTGGCCAGGCAGGCCGTGGACAATGATGTGCATGTCGTGGGGGTAAGTACACTGGCAGCAGGTCACAAAACCTTGGTGCCTGCCCTTCATGAGGAATTGCGAAAGCTTGGCCGGCCTGATATCCTCGTTGTGGTCGGTGGGGTGATTCCACCGGGAGATTTTGATAACCTCTTCGAGGCCGGTGCAGTTGGGATTTTTGGGCCAGGAACGCCCATTACAGAATCCGCTGACCAGATTTTGCAACTGCTGCTAGAAGCTTATGATGACTCGCCCCAATAACCCGGTTCGACATTCAATCCATTGAGCCAAGCGGCGGCTTCCATGGGTTTTTTCCCTTCTGGGATGACGACACCGATCCGAATCCAGCCGTTACGGCATGCCACCACTAGGTTTTGATCATGGCGAATCGCTGTTCCAGGGGCGGTAGTTGAGTCAGGCGCATCGGGTTCGAAATCGTGCTCAACTTCTGCACTTAGGATTTTCATATCTCCGAATGGAGTGGGGGTCCAAGCTTTGGGATGTGGCGACAATCCTCTGATTTTATTCCTCACATTATCAATGGATTGAGACCAATCGATTCGTGTGTTTTCGCGGTTTAATTTTGGAGCCTCAAGCCGTTCATCCGCAAGCGGAATTTCATCTTGAGGTATGTTCTTGAGTGTCCCTTCACACAAGCCGTCCAACGTTTCCACGATCAATTCTTTGCCTCGCGATAACAATTTATCATGCAGGCTGGAGGCATTGTCCGCATGCGTGATGCTGACTTTGGCCTGTTGCAAGATGTCGCCCGTGTCAATTGTATGCTGCAGAGAAAAGGTTGAAACACCGGTTTCCTCCAATCCGTGCATGATGGCCCATTGAATCGGAGCAGCTCCCCTGAGATTGGGCAGGAGCGATGCGTGCAAATTGATGGTTCCGAAGGGAGGAGCATTCCAGACACGTTCGGGCAACATTCGAAACGCCACAACGATGAACAGATCCGCCTTCCATGCTTCCAGCGATTTGATGAAGCTGTCGTCTTTTAAGTTGACCGGCTGCAGCAAAGGCAAATTCCGTTCGAGGGCCAACTCTTTCACGGCTGACGATTTCAAGCGATGGCCACGGCCCGCTTTCCGGTCTGGCGCAGTTACGACGCCACAAATCTCATGCGTTGAATTCACGATGTGTTCCAAACAGACTGCAGCAAACTCTGGCGTTCCGAAAAACACCAATCTCAATGGTCGTTGTAAGGGTTTTGTTGGAATCATGATTGCACGTTGCCTACTTTCCATTGGCCATTGCGAAGGTAGTACCAGCTTCCCAATCCAATGAGTGTAAAATAGACCCATTCAACACGCCAAATGATCCAAATGGGCTGTGGCCAAACGACGGTCATGGCCGCAGAAACAAACATGTAACATGTAACCGCGAAAGCTTCAATGCGAAATGCTGTGGTCGTGGCTCCGCTTCCCTGAATGGTCGAGAGCATAATTCCGGTGAAGGCATAAATGATTACCGCTACAAAAATTACGTGCAACGTGCGGGACATGGCTTCCAATTCTTCCGCAGACTCGAAAAACCACCCGCCAAGAAACTCCGGGTAGAGCACATAACCGTGGCAGAGTAGGAGAATCCCGGCCAAGTTCAAGGTGACGATTCGCTTCAATGCGCTGGGGAGTTCAGCCTGGCGGCCCTCACCGATGAGGCCGCTGACATAGGTGCGCGTTGTCTGTTGCATGCCCTGCGCAACAATGAAAGCGAGCATGAAAAAATTGCGCGTCAAGTGAGATACTTTGAGTTCCAATCCCCCCACTTTTTCAACGAGAAAAAAGAATGCGGTCCACGTGGAGATGGTGGTGAGAAATTGTCCCATCAGTGGATAGGCCAATTTCCACCATGCCTGAAGTGATTCTCGAGGAAGCCAACTCCACGGGCGTAATGCCGCTGGAAAAAGAACAAAGGTTAACGCCAAGCTCAATACGCAACCGATGGTTTCTGCAAAAAACGAAGCCCATGCAGCTCCGATGGCTCCCATAGGGGTGAACCCCCACCAGCCTTCTACCCATGCTGCATCCATGAGGATATTCGATGAGGCACTGATGCAACCGACCACCAAAATGGGCCATGTTTTTGCCGTGCCCGTGTAGAGTGCATTGACCGCAAGCAGCACGGAAAATGGGATGAATCCCAGCAAGCGCACGGTGAAAAATTCATTGAAAATAGCTTGTATGCCGGGGTCTGCAATGCTGCTTTGCAACGGACCCGCATTCAGTCCCAAGGCCAATGCCATAAGGCCGATTCCCATAGCAAGGTGAATGATAAGGCCCGAACGAAACGTCTGAAACGCCTCCTCGCGCTTTCCCTCTCCAATTCTTCGGGCGATGACAATTTGCAAGGCTGCTCCGCTTCCGACGGCTATCATTTCGAGTGTCAAGTATACCAATCCCGCATTGCCAGCCCCGTTGATGGCTTCTTGACTGAGCCTTGACAAGAAAAAGTTGTCCGTTGCTAGAACGAAAAATTGAAACATGGTCCCCAAAGAGATGGGAATGGCCATCTTCAACAGATCAGCGAAACCAATCGATAACGTTCCTTGGGATTCCGATTTCATGGCTGCAAAATTCGGATGCTTTCAGTGGATTCCGAAGCGGCCTTACCATCTTTATTTCGGCAATTGCAGCCCCGTTTCCGGATCAATTCCGAGATGTCGCAAAAGTTTGGGCGCTTTACGTACGGACTTCATGGCCCATTCCGTGCGCAAAGCCTCCTTTTCTGTACCGTCCAATTTCCAGAATTCCTCTGGTTGCTTTCGGATGTTTTCGAGGATTCTTCCCATAATCATCCCCGCTGCGACACTGATGTTGAGGGATTCAGCAAACCCAACCATGGGGATGTACACATGGTAATCTGCTGCAGCTAAAAATTCATCTGAAACGCCTTTGAATTCAGTGCCCATGATCAGAGCGATGGCGGTGTCCGTTGGCAAAGCATGCGCTTCGTAACCGTTCACGTGCGGTGAGGTAACTGCCAATCGATACCCTTTTGATTTTAGCGATTCGATGCACTGTCCTGTAGCCGCCTGATCGCGGTACCTGTGCAACGTCAGCCAAGTCGGGGTGCCCTTTGATACGCCACGGTTGAATACCCAGGGATTGACATTTTCAATCAAGTGTACGTCTTGAACCCCGAGCCCATCGCAGGATCGCATGACTGCGCTGGCGTTTCTGCTTTGATAAACATTTTCCAAAACCAAGCATAAGCGACGTGTTCGATGATGCAACACATCTTCGAATTTCTGCTGGCGCTCTTGACTCAAAAAGGGCAACAGTGCTTGATAGCGGAGGTCGGACATGGGCTAAAAATAAAAGGCCCCGAGCAATTGCCCGAGGCCTTTCGATCTGTTGAAGCTTCAGCTTACACTTTAGAGCTCAACTCAGCACCAGCCTTGAACTTAATTACGTTCTTAGCTTTGATGGTGATTGCCTTACCCGTTTGTGGGTTACGGCCTTGGCGCTCACCGCGGTGAGATACTGAGAAAGAACCGAATCCAACGAGGGAAACACGGTCACCTTTGCCCAATGCACCAGCTGTTGCGTCAACGAATGCGTCCAATGCACGCTTAGCGTCTGCTTTTGAGATGCCAGCACCTTCTGCCATAGCATCTACCAATTCTGCTTTGTTCATGGTATAGAGATTAAAAAATGAATGTTCAACAGCTCCAAATATATAGGCTGGTTTTCAAGCCTGACAAGGGGTAGCGTGCATTTAGTTAATAAACCGGGGTATTTTGTTGAAAAGCCTGAAAAAAAACAGGTTCACATCGCCAAAATCCTGTGTCAAAAGGACAAATTCGGCTATTTACTGGCCATTGCCGCTTTCATGCAGCCACCAACTTAAGCCGGATAAGAGCGGGATGAAACTCAATTGCCAAGGATGCAAACCGAACATGATGAAATGGGCGCTTGCTATTCCCAGGGCCACTCCATCCAATGTGTAGATCAAAATGCTCAAAAAACTGCGGTCCCATTGATCAGCGTTTAGACAAATGCTGGCGAGGAGCGGAATACACGCCGACATCAATGAGGCAAACCAAGCAACGGAATCCGGTGCGTGCACAAATCCATAGGTACAACCCAAGGTGCTCATTCCCCAGAATATGCGTGTGGCAATTGTAATTATTGGCATGTGACAAAGGTACCTGCAACTACTTTTGCAGCATGAAAGATTTTGGACTTCCAGCGTGCCAGGTATACCAACCGGAGATTCGATTTGTCGACATTGATGCAGCGGGTATAGTAAACAATGCGGTTTACTTCAATTACTTTGAACAAAGTCGAATCCATTTTTTTGAGGGGATTGTCGGACGGAAGTGGGACTGGAACGAAGCGGGCATGGTCATTGCGAGGCACGAAATCGATTACCGTTTACCGATTCTATTCAATGATGACGTGCGCATCATTACGTGGATTGAAAAAATTGGTACGAAGAGCATGGTCGCTGCCTATGAGCTGGTGAAACACACGGATGGAGCATGGCATCCTTTGGCATCCGCTCGCACAGTACTCGTGTCTTTCAATCATCGAGAAGGCGCTTCAACGCCATGGCCTCAGGTGCTTACTGAAGCGCTAACTACTTTCGGTATAGGTCGACCAGAGAACTTGGTCTGAGTATTCAATCAGTGGTTGAAAAGTTTCAATTTCACCGTTTGGGTCAAGGTTGACTTTTCACCTAATTTAGCCTTCGTGTATTTTGAACACCATTAATAACCCTATTCATTAATCAAATGAAAAACTTTTACATTCTAACGGCTTTGTTAATGGCTGGGATCATGGCGAGTGCCCAAGTTCCGGTGACATTTCAAGTCGACATGACCAATGAGACTGTGTCTGGAGATGGCGTGCATTTGGCTGGAAGTTTCCAAGGCTGGGATCCGGCTGCTACAATGATGTCTGATGATGACATGGACGGCATCTATGAGGTAACAATCGATTTGCCAGCGGATTCTACGTATGAATTCAAATTCATCAACGGTGCAAGCTGGGAATTCGTTGAAGACGTTCCGCCAACATGCCAGGTGGAAGTGTCCGGCAATGATAACCGTTTCTTAACCATTGGAGCCGACGATGCCGATGCGACTTATCATGTTTGCTATGCGAGTTGTGCTGCATGCGGAATGACCACTGTTCGTATGCGTGTGGACATGAGTGTTGAGGCAGCAGTGTCTCCGAACGGAGTTCATGTCGCCGGTAATTTCCAAGGTTGGGATCCTGCAGGAAGTCCGATGTCAGATGCAGATGGTGATGGGGTGTGGGAATACTGGGCCTCATTTTATGCAGACTCCATCGCAGAGGGCAACTTGCAATTCAAGTTCATAAACGGAAACAGCTGGACGAATCCCAATGAAAACCTCACGGGTGAGGAATGTGCTGATGGATTTGGCAATCGCGTGTTGGAATTCGATGGTCTGAACATGGTGATGGTAGGAGATGCTACTACCAATGCAGCTCCATGCTACAATTCCTGTGGCACATGTGTCTCACCGACACAAGTCACTTTCCGAGTGGACATGACAACTCAAGAAACGGTTTCTGTCAACGGAGTGCACATTGCAGGTTCTTTTCAAGGCTGGAATCCTTCTGCGAATCCATTGAGTGATGATGACGGAGATGGAATCTGGGAAGTTACCCTTGGTGTAGCGCCTAGCGACATTCAATTCAAGTTCATCAATGGTAACGATTGGAGCGGCAATGGCGATGGAAACGTGGACAACGAGCTCATTGTTGGTGATTGTGCTGCTGAAGGAAGTGATAACCGGGCTTTAACGGTCGGCACAGAGGACATCCTCTACGAAGTTTGCTACAACTCATGTGAGGCAGGATGCGTGGAGAATCCCGATCCAGCAGACGTAACTTTCAGAGTGGACATGAGCGAAGAGGAAGTGAATGCAAGTGGTGTATGGGTGATCGGCAACTTCACCTCACCGAACTGGCAAGCCGGAGCGTTACAGTTGACAGATGACGATGCAGATGGGGTGTATGAAGTCACAGCGAATATCAGCGGCGCTCCAACCATTTTGTACAAATTTGTAAACGGCGACCCTTCAACCGGTGATAACGGCGTTGATTTCCTCGAAGAGTCCGGTATTTTGTTGGATGAGGAAGGAAATGAACTCTCAAATTTTGAAGCTGATGGTTGTGGATTGCCGAACGGGTTTGGTGCTTACAATCGTATTCACGAGCGCTCTGGAGAGCCTGAAATTTTGGATGCAGTCTGCTTCAATAAGTGCTCTACATGTGTCGTATCTGTGGACGAGTTTACTTTAGAAGGTTTCACCGCTTACCCCAATCCATTCCAAGATGTTTTGGTGATGAATTTCGCCGGAAATACCCATAACTCTGAAGTGATTGTGGCAGACTTGTCAGGTCGTGTGGTATTGCAAGCACAGATTCAATCAGGTACTCAGATGTATACGTTGGATACGACAGCATTGCCAGCTGGTTCATATGTAATCCAATGGACAAATCAAGGTTTTGCGCAGGGCCAAGTCTTTGTGAAGAACTGATTTAACTCAAATTCAGAAGGGAAAAGGGAGGTTGGCCTCCCTTTTTTCATTGTCAACAATTTTGGCTGAAAACTCGTGACACAAAATTATCATGGTGCTATCAATAGGATGAATAGACCAATTATATTTGGGGTTGAGATTCACATTAACTAAAACCCTATGAAACACCTTTTACTCCTTTCAGCGAGTTTAGTGCTCTTTACAAGTGCATTTGCTCAGCTCGTTGAAATCAGCGTCGAGCCCTACGTTGTGCACGATGGCAGCATTGCTGAATTGGACGGTATGACCACATACCACGTTTATGCAGTTTGCACGAACCCAACCGATGAGATTTCGGCTGTATATGGCGACGCGACAGCACCACTAAGTTTGACTTCTACAGATGGTTTCTACCAAAATTCGTTAGGAACTAATGTTGGTTGGACCGTTAATCCTGCCTTTTTCCCAGCCTTTCCAGCCATCGAATTTGATTCCTGGGTGACGATTGGTGCAATGAACCAACTTGAAGTGACTGGTCAGCCAAACACCATTGGCATGGATGGTCCATTTGAGACATTTGATGCGGGAGGGAACTTGGTGGTCAATTCAGACAATGGCGGCTCTTGGTTCACATTGTTTGGTGACGTAGCAGCGCAAGCTGGTGATGATTTGCAGGTATTGATTGCTCAATTGACTGCTGCAAATGACGCGGTAATCACGGGGAACTTCAATGTACAAATCTTTGTCAACGGCGTCCAAGCGCAATCTCAAGTTTTTGAAGGGGTTCCATTCAGCTCGGTAGATGGGGCTGTTTTCGGTTGCATGGATCCTGATGCGTCCAATTACAATCCAGATGCTACAGAAGAAGGGGGAGATCCTTGCGTCTATCCTTGCACATTGGGGCTCTCCGTTTCCGAAATCGTTCAAAATACCTGCCCTGGAGTAGCCGATGGTGAAATCACCGTGGCCTCATCGGGAAGTCAATTGGGGGTATTGTTCGGAATCGGAGCGAACACGCCCACTCTTGCTGTGGGAAGCTTTGACAATTTGACCGGTGGCACGTACACGATTTCTGCAGTCGATGGAGCTGGATGTGAAGCAAGCATTGAAGTTGAGCTGGTTGCTCCAGATCCGATCATGGTTTCGGCCTCGATGACGGAATCGGTGAGCTGCAATGGTGGTTCAGACGGTGTGATTTCGGGTTCTTCATCAGGTGGAACTGGGGCGATGTCTTACAGCCTAACAGAGACCTTTGCCGATTCTAATTCTGATCTTTATTTCGACAACCTCGGACCAGGGTTATATACCATTTATGCGATGGACGAGAACGGATGTGTCGCAGCAAGCGGGGGAATTTCCATTGCAAATCCACAAGCACTTACCGTGTCTGTAGCTGGAGGTCAAGCGGCGATTGCAGATGCAACATGTGCCGATTCTGAGGATGGTGTTGTTTCATTGATAACCATTGGAGGTTCGGGTACCGCTGGGTCCATGCAGTTCTCTTCGAACGGTGTGGATTTTGCACCAGGGAATGTATTGAATATTGGTGGTGGCACCTATACCTTCTACGCGATGGACGTGAATGGCTGTATCGGTCAAACTGCCAATCAATATATAGTAGGAGCACCTGACCCGATTGTAATTACGGGTAACGCTTCTGGAATCCTCTGTAACGGTGACGCGAACGGTGCAGTGTCGTTCAATGCTGAGGGAGGCAATGGAGGTCTGGTCTTTTCATTCAATGGAGGTGAAGACGGCGATGTTACCTCATTTGGTGATTTGACACCTGGCGATTACGTAGTAGTTGCTACAGACGTAGAGGGATGCATGGCAGAAGTCACCTTCACCGTAGCGGATATCGCTGCCGTAGAAGTTACAGCCACTGCGACCGCAGTTTCATGCAATGGAGACATGGACGGTTTAGTGGAAGTTTCTGCTACAGGCGGAACAAGCCTTTTTGAATACAGCGATGATGGAAGTGACTTTGGTTCTTCCCCTATGTTTACTGACCTAGGGGCGGGTGCATATACGTTTTATGCTCAAGACTCCAATGGATGTTCCGCTTCTGTAGAGGCTGTAGTGGCTGAACCAGAGGTGTTGGCGGTAGAAGGTACAATTGTAAATGATTCTGGCGCGGGTGACGGTTCTATTGACATTACGGTTGATGGTGGAAATGGCGGGTACTCCTTCTCTTGGACAGGACCTGATTCTTTTATCAGTGCTGAGGAAGATTTGACAGGGCTTGTTGGCGGTGAATACACTGTCACAGTTACTGACGCCAATGGATGCTCTGTCACTGAGACATTCGGAGTTCCTGTTGGAATTGACGAATGGTCATTCTTGCAATCAGTAAGCATCAGCCCCAATCCAAGTCCAGGATTGTTCAACTTAAACCTGACTGGGGCTTTGGGAGAAGATCTTATTTTGAATGTGTATGATGCGCAAGCCAGAATTGTTTGGTCACAAACCATCAATCAAGTCTGGGGTGCTGTGCAAACACCGATTAACCTCTCAGGGGTATCGGCAGGAGCATACCAACTCGAACTTCAATCGAACGGTTCTCGACAAACCGTACAATTATTGAAGCAGTAAAATGTAAATTTCATCTTGTTTAAGGGGGCTTCGGCCCCCTTTTTTTATGTCTTGAAGTGAAACCGAAAATCGATTCATGCCGTAAACCCCAGTATCTCTCAATTTTTGGATTTGATTATGGGGTTTTCTTACCGATTTTTAGGCGTGATTCACGCAATTATTTTTTATTTGGTTTCTGGTCTTTCAAGTGTTTGGTCTCAAGGGGCCACCTTCTTGATCGAAGAGCACATGGTGCACGATGGCATTGAAGGAGTGGCTGAATTAGCCGGTCAAACGACCTATCGCTTCTACTTGCAACTTTCGCATCCTGACGACTTCGTTTCTGCCATTTACGGAGGAGAAGAAGCTCCGATGTCGCTCGAATTGGATGCCCCTATGTTCAACAGTCCTTTTGCCACGGGACCGACTGCAGGTGGTGTTCTGCCCATAGTAGCATCATATTTTCCAGAAGTAGCTTACGACAGTTGGGTAACCATCGGATTGGAATCTGCTCCAGAAGGTTCTGGAGAAGCGGATGTTTCCGCATTACAAAGTCCCGAACAACCGTTTTTACAGAATTTCATTGCAGGCTCTCCGACGGATGGAGAAGGATTTGTCGTTAACAACGAGTTGGGTGGGGCGTGGTACTTGTTGACAGGCACAACAAACGGCTTTGCGGGAGATGATTTGAAAGTGCTAGTGATGCAAGTTACCACTGCTGGAACGCCCATGGGTACGCTGAATGCACAGGTAATTCCTGCGGATACAACAGCGAATGCGATTCAAGTGCAACAAGGATACGAGGGCACGGACGTTTGGGACATCTTACCACCAGCTGCATATCCAGGCTGCACCGACCCTTCGGCATGTAACTACGATCCCGAAGCGACTGAAGACGATGGCAGCTGTACTTACGCTCCATGTGGTGGTTGTACCGATGTCTGGGCGTGCAATTATGATGCGAATGCCGTTGATGATGATGGATCTTGTGAATACACATCATGCATTGGCTGCACAGATGAAAACGCTTGCAATTACGATGAATTCGCTGTCTACAATGACGGTTCCTGTGAATACCTCAGTTGTGCAATACCTGGTTGCATGAATTCAAATGCATGCAATTACAATCCTGAAGCCACAGCAGAAGACGGCTCGTGCGAGTACACGTCATGTGTCGGCTGCACAGACCCAGAAGCGGATAACTACGATCCTGAGGCAACGGTTGACAATGGATCTTGTGCTTACGGCGGTTGTCTCAATCCACTCGCGTGCAATTACGACCCGACGGCGAATGTCTCCGATGGAAGCTGTGAATACACTACGTGCACGGGTTGTATGAATCCAACGGCTTGCAACTACGATCCATCATACACCATTTCAGACGGAGCGAGTTGTGAATATGCCGATGCGGGCTACGATTGCTCAGGAAATTGCCTTAACGATGCAGATTCAGATGGCGTATGCGACGAATTTGAAGTTGCTGGGTGTACCGACCCAGAGGCCGAGAATTACGAGAATGAAGCAACCGATGACGACGGTTCTTGCTCTTATGCTATAGCCGGCTGCATCAACCCGTTGGCTTGCAATTACAATGCAGCGGCTACTCAGTCCGACGGGTCATGTGAGTTCACTTCCTGCGTGGGATGCATGAATGATGAGGCCTGCAATTATGACGCTAGCTTCACCATTGCCGATAATTCGTCATGCGTATTTCCAGCCACTTACTACGATTGCGATGGAAATTGCTTGGGGGATAACGATGGTGACGGCGTATGCAATGAGCTCGAAGTTTTGGGTTGCACCGATCCAATAGCAGAGAATTTCGATGCAGATGCAACCGACAATAACGGTTCGTGCACTTATCCCGCAGTTTGCAACGATCCAGAGGCTTGCAATTACACACCATACGAAGGGTATTGCATTGAAATTGAAACCTATGTTGTTCATGATGGAATGGTGGGAGCGTCCGATTTGTCAGGTTTTGTGACCTATCGCATTTATGCGCTTTGTGAAAATGAAGACGACTTTGTCAGTGCTGTTGCTGGCGATGATGTGAATCCTTCTTTCATCCACAGCACAACGAACTTTTTTCAGCATGACGCTGGCGGTGCGCTGGGCCAAAACACGAATCCGCTCGTTTTCCCAGTCATCCCAGATGCAGCATTTGATAGTTGGGTGACCATTGGATTGGAAGCAGCAGCATCCTCGGAAAATGGCGAATCTGGGGTGAGTGTATTGGAAGGAAATGAGCCATGGGTTGAACCTTTTGAGTCCGGGCAATCGCTCGTGATGAACGATGACCTTGGTGGTGTTTGGTACGTATTGAATGGTGCATCCAATGGGGTTGCAGGTGACGACATGAAGGTGTTATTGGGCCAGTTCACCACGGATGGCAACATGACAGGCCAACTTTATGTGCAATTCTTTGAAAATGGGGATGGCATCAATGGAGGGTTTAATAAGATGATTGGATTGCATGAGGCTTGTGGGCTCCCGACATATGAGGCTTGTGAGTTTGCTGAGCCTTACTACGATTGCGACGCGAACTGTTTGGCAGATGATGACGGCGATGGTGTTTGCAATGAACTGGAAATTGCAGGATGTACGGATGTGGAAGCCAACAATTACAACGATGAAGCAACAGATGACGATGGATCGTGTGATTATTATGTCGACCCGTGTGAAGCGGACGTGATCCCACCGTACTTCACGTTTGTTCCGGCAGATTCCACGGTCCAGTGCGATCAGGCGATGCCTACCACCATGGCGCTGGCGGCTGATGATTGTGATGAAAACGTGCAAGTCATGTTCATCGACGGGCCCATCGAGTTCATTTTGGAATGCCCACCTTATAATTACCTCTGCACGCGAACGTTCTACGCGACCGATGATGCGGGGAACCAAGCGCAAGCTATTCAGATGATTACCGTTGCGGACACATTAGCTCCGGTCATATTGAATTTGCCGGATGCACTCATCGAAGTGAACGAGCAGCAAGGCGAATCCATCCCGGATCCGTTCATTACCGTTCAAGACGCGTGTGATGGCAATGCACAATGGTCGTCTCAAGATGAGTTGGTCGAGGTCGATGGTGATCTTGCGACGTATGTTCGAACCTACACAACATTCGATGCTTGTGGAAATTCGGCTGATTGGGAACAAACCATCGTCGTTCTATTGGCAGTGGAAGGTTGCATGGATGCATTGGCTTGCAACTACAACCCCGAGGCAACGAATGACGACGGTTCGTGTGTGTATCCCGAAGATTACGTGAATTGCGATGGCACTTGCATTAACGATGCCGATGAAGACGGTGTTTGCGATGAATTGGAAGTGTTGGGTTGTGTGGAGTCCAATGCCTGTAACTACAACGATGCGGCGACAGAAAACGACGGAAGTTGTGATTTCTGTTCATGTGCCGACGATGAAATTCTCTCTTTCGGATTGGAAATAGATACCGTGGCCGTTCATGAGACAGGAAATTTGGCTGGAATGGTTACGTACCGTTTTTATGTGACCACCATGGAGTCGTCGGATTTCGTTTCAGCGATCTATGGAAATGATCAGGATACGCTGCTCTTGACGTCAGAAAACGGATGGTACCAGGATGAAATGGGCTCCCATTTGGCGCAAAACATCAATTCTGAATTGTATACGGCTTTTCCAGATTTGGCCTACGATAGCTGGGTAACGGTCGGCTTGGAAGGACCAGCCATGGCCGGTGAAAATCAGGTGAATGTGGTAGGAGCAAGCGGCGAATCCGGTTGGGTAAGCCAATTTGAGCAAGGCAACGATGTTATTTTGAACGATGTCATTGGCGGGTCGTGGTTCATCTTGAATGGTGGATCCAATGGCATTGCTGGAGATGATTTACGCGTCCTTGTAGCGCAGGTGACCACTTCGGCAGGCTTCAGCGGTCAATTGAACGTTCAGATCTTCGAAGGAGGGGATAATGACCAGGCCACTTATCACACATTCACCTTTGAAGGTTCCACTTGGACGAATCCACCGGTATTCGAAAATGCTTGCGGATGTATGGACGCTGAGGCGCTGAATTTTGATCCGAACGCACAATATGACGACGGTTCATGTGCGTATCCGGTATTCGGATGTACCGATGAATCGGCATGCAACTATGATGGTTTGGCCACGGATGATGACGGTTCTTGTGAGTACCCAGAACCGGAATATGATTGCGAAGGCAACTGCTTACTCGACACAGACGAGGATGGCATCTGTGATGTGTTTGAAATTCCAGGTTGTACGGATGAGATCGCGCTCAATTTTAACCCCGAAGCAACGGATGATGACGGCACATGCGTTTACTGCGAATTAAGTGCGGATGCCACGATTCAATCGGTCTCTTGTTCAGGCGCAAATGATGGTTCAGTCATCATTTCTGCAACGAACGCCTATCCAGATAGCAGCCAGATCACCTATCAACTGCTTCCGCTGGATATCATTCAATTGGATTCCATATTTACGGATTTGCCAGGTGGCGATTATGTCGTCATCGTCGCCGATGAGTCAGGCTGTGAGGCGGTTCTTGAAATCACCGTAGATGAACCAGAACCCTTGTTAATCTTGCTCGATGAAGTAGTTGGATCGGTAACAGGCGGTGCATCTGGCAGCATTTCAGTAACCATCAGCGGAGGTACTGCACCTTATGCATTCGAATGGGTTCAATTGGATGGGGTGTTTACTGCTGACCAAGAGGATTTGAGCGGCTTAGACCCTGGCACCTACCAATTGACCTGTACCGATGCCAATGGATGCCAAACGGTCTCCTTTGAGATTACCGTGGAGGCGATTGTGGGTGTGGATGAATGGTCAGTAGGAGAGGTGCTAATCTATCCCAACCCTGCGCAGAGCGTGTGTAACATTCAATGGACAATGGATAGAGAACCAACTTTGTTCGTGATCGTGGATGCTACCGGTAGAGAAGTATGGCGCTCTGGAAATGCGAACGGCGGTCGTCAATTGACTGTGGATGTGCAATCATGGGCGGCTGGAACGTATACATTGATCATCGCTGACGATGGAAACAGAGTTCACAAGAAAATCCAAGTCTTGAGGTGATTTCCTCAAGGCGAACACAGAGAGATAAGCCGGGCCATTGAGGTCCGGCTTTTTGTTTGCAAAAGCCAAATAGTTTCCCTGGATTCACCTTAACTTGCGCGTTCACAACGATTTTTCTGATACTGCATGAGATATATCTACGCCTTGCTTTTAATCGCCACGATGAGTGGCTTTGGACAAGCACAAGAATACACCCTAAGCTTGGAGGAGCATGCCACGGACATTGTGGCTGGACAGACGACCTATCGCTTATATGTGAATATGGTCAACTCGGATGACTTCTTGTCTTCGATTTATGGTGGAAATGATGAGCCACTATCGATTACAACGACTACGGGGTTTTTCAATAGCGCCTTTGGCGGAGCAGTAGCCAGCACCATCAACCCGGCATTTTTGCCTTTCTTTCCAGATTTAGCGGCTGACAGCTGGGTGACCATTGGGATTGAGTTTCAGAATACGGGGGATGAAGTTGCGATCAGCACAGTGCAAAGCCCAGATCAACCGTGGACAGCTCATTTCGAGTCTGGTACGCCTGAGGATGGAACGGACGTTTACATGAATGATGAGACGGGAGGGGCTTGGTATGTGTTGAATGGAACGCCGAATGGCTTGCCTGACGATAACCTTCAAGTTTTGGTGTTGCAGATGACCACAGATGGTGAGATTTGTGGAACGATGAATTTCCAGATTTTTGAGAATGGAGATGGTCAGTTTGGTGATACGCGTTTGACGTACACGTTTTGCGGCGTGGGTACATACTCTCCAGATGCAGAAGGCGGAGGATGTACTGATGAATTGGCTTGCAACTATGATGCCGCGGCTACAGACGATGATGGTTCATGTGAATATGCTGAGACCGGGTATGACTGCGATGGCATTTGCTTGAATGATGCGGATGATGACGGCGTATGTGATGAGTTTGAGATCGCTGGATGTACCGATGCGTTTGCTTGCAACTACGACGATACGGCTACAGATGATGACGGCACTTGCGAATTTGTCACCTGCTTGGGCTGTACGGATGAATCGGCATGTAACTACGATCCTACAGCCTTGTACAACGATGGATCTTGTGATTATTCGTGCACCGATGTCCTGGGCTGCACGAATGTCAATGCGTGTAACTTTGATCCTGCAGCAACCGTTGATGATGGCTCATGCGAGTATACATCCTGTGTTGGGTGCATGGACGACACAGCATGCAATTATGACCCCACAGCGTTGTATGACAACGGTTCTTGTGAATTCCCAGCGTCGGGATACGACTGCGATGGGAATTGTCTCAATGATGCGGACATGGATGGGGTGTGCGATGAATTTGAAATTCAGGGATGCACGGATATGGGCGCTTGCAACTACGATGCGTCGGCTACAGACGATGACGGCACATGCGAATATGCCGAACAGTACTATGATTGTGACGGTGTCTGCCTTATGGATATGGATGGCGATGGCGTATGCGATGAGTTAGAAGTAGCTGGATGCACGGATATGCTGGCTTGTAACTACGATCCGTCGGCCACCAATGAAGACGGTTCATGCGAATTCGCTGTCAGTGGATACGATTGCGACGGAAACTGCTTGAACGATTCGGATATGGATGGGGTATGCGATGAATTTGAAATAGACGGTTGCACGGACATGAATGCATGCAATTATGATGCCTCGGCTACCGATGATGATGGTTCATGCGTGTATGCTGAGGAATTTTACGATTGCGACGGCAATTGCTTGAACGATTCAGACATGGACGGCGTTTGTGATGAACTGGAAGTAAACGGTTGTACCGATGAGATGGCATGTAACTACAGTGCGGATGCAACAGACGACGACGGTTCATGCACATATGCTGAAACCTACTACGACTGCGACGGCAATTGCCTCAACGACGCAGACGGTGATGGGATTTGCGATGAATTTGAAATTACGGGTTGCACCGATCCGGAAGCGGAGAACTACAATGAAGAAGCCACAGACGACGACGGAAGCTGCTACTATTGTGATATTGCCGTAACAGCAGACTCGACAGATCAAACAGAGGACGCCCTTGGAAGCATCAGTGTTGTTGTATCTGGGGGAACGGCGCCATATGAGTTGGCATGGACCGGACCCAATGATTTTACGAGTACGGATGAAGCATTGCAGGATCTCGAGGCTGGAACGTACACGCTAGTCATCACCGATGCCAACGGATGCACGGAAACCATAGATGTGACCATCAATTACATTGTGGGCATTGCTGAGTTCCCAGAATTGACCTTCGCCATTTACCCTAACCCAACAAATGGCTCATTTTGGATTGAAGGTGATGCCATCAATGGAAAGGCCACCCTCGATATGTTGGACGCTGCAGGTCGCTTGGTGATTCGACAAGAGATGATGTTCAATGGTCAACCGATGCAGATTGCTGTGCCAAGAGTGGAGTCAGGGTTGTATCACGTTGTATTGCGCAGTGAATCGCTAATTGGAACAACCAGATTGTTGATTCACTGATGAATGATTGAACGATAGAATAGTATAGAAAAAGGGCGCTTCAACAAGCGCCCTTTTTTATTCAATACGGTTGACGAAGCAAGCTTCAGGACTTGGACTTGAATCGGTTGATGGCATCCCGTGTGAACTCACTTCGCACAAGCCTTCCCGAAATTGCAGCGCGTTCTGGAAGCAACGTCTCCCAATGTTCTGTGTTTTCCCAGAATACACGCTTCAGTTCACGCATCGCTTCAGGGCTGGAATTGGCCAGTTTGTTCAATAGCTCTGAAACGCCTTCGTCCAATGCTTCTGTGGTGTCATACACCTGAGCATACAACCCGTGCTGCTGTGCCCAGGCGGCAGAATACCAGCTCGTAGCATCAATGGCCATGGCGGTAAATGCGCCCTTTCCAACTTTGCGCTCTACAGCGGGTCCCACCACAAATGGCCCGATCCCAATGGCGAGCTCGGACAATTTTACCGAAGCATGGGACGTGGCGAGGGTGAAATCTGCCGCTGAAGCAACACCAACACCTCCCCCCACAGCTTTTCCTTGCACCCGGCAGACTACAAATTTCGGACATCGCCTGATGGCCACAATGACTTTGCTGAACCCGCTCAACAACTCCAGGCCCTCTGC
>Ga0181568_10000311_pt1 | contig 42114 bp, 25 predicted proteins | sample 101ome_20_FD_133758 | JGI IMG/M metagenome (GOLD analysis project Ga0181568, IMG submission 133758) | Coastal salt marsh microbial communities from the Groves Creek Marsh, Skidaway Island, Georgia - 101404AT metaG (megahit assembly) | ecosystem: Environmental > Aquatic > Marine > Intertidal...
CTCAACACTTCTGGAGCCTCCGCCAAACAACGCAAGCGCATCTTTGTAGGCAGCCTGGTCCGATGTCACGGACTCCCTTGCCATCGGGTCCTCACCTCGCTTGTAAACCAACGGTGCCGGTGGCTCTTCGTCCAAAACGGCAACTGTTTCCTTTTTCTTTTTGAAGGGCCAGAAGGGAACCATGCCCCTTCGTTGAGGGCCTGCTTCATGAATCCTGCGCCCGAAAACAATTCACGAAAGGGTGTGATTCATAGAGGGTCATCTCCACGAAGCCTCATGCGCTGGTTGGTGGTACTCCTCCTCCTCACAGCCATTCCCCTCATGCCCATGGTACTCGCCAATCACACAACGGAGAGCCGAGAAGAGCAACTGGTGACCATTGTTGGGCCCAACGAAGTGGTTGTTCACCAAAACGAAACCGTGAGCACCTACATCACCCTGCACAACAAAGCATCGGAAAATCAAGCCTTCACCGTTGAACCGCTTACGATTCCACAGGATTTGGAGGTGATTGGCTTGCCGCTCACTGAATTGTTGGTGCCAAACCACCTTCGCCAAATGACGTTTTCAATCAAGGCCAATGCGACCGCTGCATTCACGTCCCACAACATTTCATTCAGAGTGACAAGCGACCTGATGACAGATTCGGAAACGGTCGACATGCGAGTGTTGATTGCACCGTATTCAAATCTCAACTACGGCGTTGATGCATTCGCCTCCCTAACCGTTGATGAGAAGGTGCGTACATCGGTTGCGGTGAACATCTCAAACAACGCCAGCCTCGAAGACAACGTGACGTTTTCTGTGTATTCATCTTCGGGTTGGAATTGGGGCTGGGACATGCAAAACACCGTTGGCGACCACGCCTATGAGATCATGCAGCCTGGACAGCTCAAGTACGTCTATTTCTGGATTGACGTTCCTGCTATCGAAAACGGCATGCCACTTGCGGACACCGGCCCGCGATTCATCCTCTCAGCAACCTCATCGTTGGACAAAGCCGTCAAGCAATGGAACGTCGACCTTTTGATGAACGCGAAAAGAAATGCGAGCATCGATTCCGTAGAATCTTCGCTCACCGTTGCGCCGAATCAAGACGGGCGTCTGTCGGTCGTCGTTCGAAACGTGGGGAACACGCCGAACACGCTCAACATCACTCTGCAAGGTGTTGACACCAATGGCAATCCACTTCCTAACACGCCCGCCGCTGATCGATTCAACACCAGCGGATGGGTGGTTGCCCTGTTTGGAGGATTGGAAGATATCGTCCTGCAGCCCAATGAATCGAGAACCGTTGAGATCGGATTCCAGGCACCTAATGCATTCACAGGAAGCATCAACGTCCAAATCAAAGTGTTTGCAAGCGGTGCTTCCAGTCTCATGAGGGTTGCAACCGTGAAGGCTGACATCCTTCGTTTGACGCAGGCTGAACTCTCCTACACTGAAACGGACTGTGACATCATCGCACCAAACCAATCCTGTTCTGCTTTCTTCTCGGTCAAAAACAGCGGAAATTCATACAACACGTTCATGCTTCGCGTTGGAGACATCACCGATGGTTTCGAGGCTGTTCTCCCCCAGCAATCGCTGCTCGTACAGCCCGGACAAACCAAAATGTACGCCCCTGCAACCATTACAGCACGGTCCGATGCTGTTGCCTTCATGACGGGAACCGTGACCGTTGAACTCCTCGGTGATGATGGAGGCGTGCTTCATGGGGTGACTGTTCCACTCAAAGTGGCTCCCGAGATCAAATGGACCTTCCGCAACGTCGAAGAGCAGGTGGATGCGAAAGGACGCTTGAGCATCGCCATGGAAGCGAGAAACGACGGCAACGCCGTTGACGGTCTCATCGTCCAGCTTCGATCCACCCACTCCGTAGATATGGGTTTCATTCCGCCAGAGGGTGCGGTGTTTGACAACACCACAACCTCACCTCGCTCGTTTGAAATCGACGATGTACCACTCAACTCGAATTTTACTATCCGGGCTTGGGTTCAACTCCCACAAGACCAAACCAGCAACGGATCGGTCTACATCAACACCACCATTCGTTCCCGATATGCTCCTGAACTTTCCTTCACGCACACCACAACCGGTGAGTATCTCGGCATTGAATGGCAGCCACAACCCAACATCGATGAAGGGCTTGATTGGCGAGGCATGGCCAGCACAGCGGTGTTGTACGTGAAGGCTTGGTCTGGGGTGTTGTTCGCCACCCTCTTCGCAGGCGTCGTCATCTACAAAGCCGTCATTGATAGGAACCGGCGTCTGGACCAAGAGTCCGTGCTTCCTTATCAGGAACAATCCGCCGACGATTGGCTGCAACAGTACCAAAAAGAGCCTCAAGTCGAGACGACGCAAACGCCACGAGAACCGCTGGCACCGGTGCCAAAGGCCACCTATGAAGCAATGTTCCGCCACGAACATGGGCAAGCGTCGCTACCCAGGGCCCCCGTCAACACCGGCTTGGTTCATGCGGCGAGCATCGTGCTCGACCAACGGACGGAAGACATCACCAAAGCCAAAGCCGATGATCTCCTTACCTCCATCGCCAACAAGCCCGTGACCGCCTCCAACCCTCAGCCCCAACATGAAACGGCATCGGTGCCGCTTCCTGAAGTCAAAGACCAACCATCTCCGACGAGGGCCGTCGACGACCTGGAGTTCTGAAAATGGAACTCGTCGTGGGTTTGGATGAAGCAGGCCGAGGTCCGGTCCTCGGACCGCTTGTGGTAGGTATATGCTCCCTACCGAAAGCAGACCTTCGCCTGCTCGAACAACAAGGAGTCCGAGATTCAAAGGAACTCAAATCCGCTCGTCGGGCCGAACTTGAGCATTGGTTTCGTCAGCAATGCGAGCAGCGGGGATGGTTTGGCACCACCGTGAGCCTTAGTGCTGAGCGTATTGATTTGGCGTTGCAAGACCAAGGATTGAACATGCTTGAGGTTGAAGGATTCCAAGAAGCCATCGAGCAACTACCTGTGAAGCAACACGTGTCCATCATTGCAGACGCCTGCGATGTCAACGCAGAACGATTTTCGCAGCGTATCGTCAGTGGGCTGGAGCATTGGCCCTGGGAGGACAGTTCAATGCACTCCGAGCACAAGGCAGATAGAAACCATTTGGTGGTGGCCATGGCGAGCATCCTCGCCAAGGAGGAACGGGAACGAGCGATGGGGACCATGCAAGAACGCGTTGGCTTCCCAATCGGCTCAGGCTATCCAAGCGACCCTACCACCAAACAGGCTCTGGATGGGCTGTGTCAGCAGTCAGAAATTGATGCGGATGTGCGGTGGGGTTGGGCCACAGTGGAACGTTTTTGGCAGACTCATCGTGATGGAGACACACCCAAAAGAGGTCAACAACGAACGGTTCAACAGCGACTGTTCCAACCCTAACCACCCATGCATTTCTTGAAGGGGCAACCAGACGGAGAAATGAACGACATGACGTGGACACCTGACGAGGAAACGAAAACCATGATTCGTCATGTCGCCCTTCAAAATGCTCTCGAATACGAGGGAAAAGCAGCCGTTGGATCTGTCATCGGCCGCATTATGGCGATGAGGGATGACCTCAAACAACACGGAAAAGAGGTGACAGTCTTGGTGGCCAACGAGGTTAACCAAGCCAACGAACTTGCTTCCACCAGCGGGCTTGAACACCTACGTTCTATCTTGAGCAGCGAAGCCCCACACCTTCTTGAAAAGCGGGAAAGTAAAGCACGCCGAGAAGGATTACCTGAATTGAAAAAGGGTACAAAGGGGAAGGTCATTCTGCGGTTCGCCCCCAATCCAAACGGTCCGCTTTCGTTCGGACACGCACGCGGTTTGGTTATCAACAGCACATATCGCTCTATGTACGATGGCACATTCATTCTTCGTTTCGACGACACCGATACCAAAGTCAAACCCCCCATGCTGGAAGCCTACCAACGCATCGAAGAGGAAACAACTTGGCTCACAGGACGTTCCCCCGACCGAGTGGTTATCGCCTCAGACCGAATTGAAATCTATCACGATCATGCTCAAAAGATGCTCGAAAACGGGTTTGGATATGTCTGCCGGTGCACAGCAGATGAATTCAAGGAATTCAGGATTTCAAAAAGCGAATGCCCCTGCCGCACACAATCAGTCGCGGATAACATCACGCTATGGAACACCATGCTCAAGGGAAAATTTAGCCCCGGCGACGCTGTTGTACGGGTGAAAACAGACATGACCCTCAAAAATCCTGCCTTGAGAGATTGGCCAGCACTTCGAATTCAAGACACCAAAGCCCACCCTCATCCACGTCCCGAGGTTGATTCCAAGCATGTTGTTTGGCCACTCCTTGATTTCCAGAGTGCAGTTGAGGACCACCTTCAAGGCGTGACCCACATTATTCGAGGCAAGGACCTCATGGATTCAACGAGGAAACAGACCCTACTGTACGAGCACTTTGGGTGGACATACCCTGAAACCATGTATTGGGGGAGAGTGAAGGTTCACGAATGGGGTGGATTTTCAACGTCACAAATGAGACAGGACATCGAGCAAGGCCAGTATCAAGGTTGGAACGACCCCCGCCTACCGACATTGGTCGCCCTACGAAACCGAGGAATTCAAGCAGAAGCCCTGAACAATTTCTGGCTTGAGCTCGGCATCACACAAAAGGACATCTCGGTACCGCTTGCCACCCTGTATTCACACAACACGAAGGTGGTGGATGAAAATGCACCACGGCTCGCTTTTGTTCGTCATCCCGTCTCTTACACCTTGCTCGGCGAGAAACCCTCAACCCTCGAGATACCCGTTCACCCGAACAACGCAGAGATGGGAACACGAACATGGAGTCTCAAGGATGGCAAGGTTTGGCTTGAAGGAAATGATTTGGAAAAGATGGATGTTCGTCTCAAGGAATTTGCTGATGTAGCCCTGCACGACCAAGAAGCCAAGATTGAATCCCTCAAACGGCAAGATCGGCGAGCCGTCATCCACTGGGTCCCCGTTTCGGAAGCCGAAGAAGCGTTGCTTGTTGAAACGGGAAACAACGAACTGATTCATACACACGGGCAACTCGAACGACACACCTACCCTGCGGGGACCATCGTTCAACTCGAACGAATCGGGTACGCAAGAATCATGGAAGATGGTAGCCTCATGGTTTGCCATGAACAGTTGCATGAGAACTGAGCCCAACCTACAAAGGGGTCAATCCATGTGGGCATGGCATGAGCAAGACCGTAAACGACCTCACCCTTGACGACGAACACATGACCGTTGGGACTAACGATACCCTCCAAGAGGCAGCAAAACGTCTGCTCACCATCCCTGGTGGAATTTTGGTTGTACTCGACGACAACCAACACGTCAAGGGCGTCATTGGTCATCGTCAGTTGGTCAAAGCCTTGGGTGATGGCGTCGACGCAACAGCAGCCGCTTGCCATGAACACATGGAGATGGATTTCATGAAAGTCCAACTTTCCGACAGTTTGAATGAAGTGCTATCCGATATTCAAGTCAGAAGTCCCCAGGCCGTTGTGGCCGTAGACGAGCATGAAGAATTCGTGGGATACTTTTCCCCCGGCGACTACCAAGAAGCCGTTCAGTTGGTCAAGAATCTCAAAGACCTCAAGCTTTGATCAGGCAACGAGTTTGATGATGCGCTGGCAACCTTCACAGTTGAACCTGTGAGGGCGTTCATTCGTGGTCACGGCGTTGGGTGTTTGGCACGCAGGACAAGGGATCCTGGGATGTTGCGGAGAACGGAGGTTCGCTCCAAGAAGCCGTGGGCTGGCCACTGCAGTCACCCACCAAACAAAGGAAACCACGCCAAGCACGATTCCGATGAACAAAGGCGGATAGCCAAACAACGTCACCGCCAGCGCAACCGGCACGAGTGCCAATTCAAGGTACAGATAGGTTCTACGTCGTTGTCTCGTCAATCGCAATCCAATCACGAAAGAAACGAGCAGGCCTACAAGCGTCGCCACGGTGAGGGAGAGTGGTGCATACGCCAAAGAGGATGTTGGTAGCGTTGCTAAGGTGAATTTTTCATCTTGGTCCAAACCTTCTGCCTGCAGGCGAACGATATCACCCCAAGGCATTCGTGAAACGGAGAAATCAAAGGCATCCGACTCCCTCAAAATGCTGCTGCTCAAAGCTGTGAACGAGGTTGATCGAGCTTCGAGGTCGATGCTGATATCCCTCCAAAGTGGAGCGGGTTGAACGACGACGAAATTTCTCAACAAGTCATAGCGGTCACCGTCGTCGATGAGTTGAGTTGTGGAAAAGCGCAGCGTAACTGGATGATTGATGACTGCATTCTTTCCGTTGAGGTCCACTTCAATTTTCAATTCGTTGAAACTGCGGAAGTCGCCCAACAATTCTTCTGTATCAAGCCCAAGTCCTGCATTCATGTACATCGGGCCAAGCGAAACCATCTGGCGTTCGAATTCCGCTCGCTCAACGTCTTCAATGAAACGGCTCACCCGATCTTCATCGGTCACGGGACCTGCTGAGAACGCCCTTAACGTGGAGGAGAGGGCTGGGTTATCGTCACCGATGTGGTCCATACCCCAGCGCATCCAAAACGCCAGTTCGTCATCAATGGTCATGGTTGTAACCCGTTCAAGAAGAAGTCCCTCACCTTCCTGGCTGAGGGTAAGGTCAATGTCCAGTAAGAGGGCACTTCCTGTACCATCTGTTCGAAGAGGCTCATCAGGAGGATAGTATGTTCCTGTTCCGCCCCCCGTGTCAAACGTCTCTATGTCAAACGTTTTCGAGCCCTTGAGCGCTGGTTGACCGTCCTGGAAGACCAACTCCACTTCAACACTGATGGTTTCCTCACCACCAGCTGCCTCGGCCCATGTCCAGGTGACCCGGACAGTGTCGCCCGATGCGGTTTCGATTGGATCGCCAGTGACTACTTTTCCGTTCACTTTCAGGGTGATGGATTCGGCGAGCGCCAGTGTAGACAAGCCCCAAGCAGAATCCAAGCGGACTGCAAGATAAACATCCGAGCCTTCAACTTCCGGCTCAACCATCAAGATGTCCATCAAAGGAATGGTCGCTTCAAGCGAGGAATCCTCGTCTTCACTCCCCCACAAAAATTCCAAACTGGCGTCGGATTGAGGGACACTAAACACAATCGTTTGGGCCGTCAGTTCCAATTCAATGTTTGAGGAACCCGACGTCGTCATTTCCTCAACTTCAATTTCAAAGGTCAAGGCCCCGCTCCCTTGAGCCAAGAAGGAGGAACCTGGTTCGGTTTCTGCGCTGAAGGTTTTTGATCCAATGTTGACGGTGGCCGTGGCGTTCACTTGGGCACCCGCTGCATTGGATACCTCGTAATTGATGCTGAAGGTCCACGTTGCGGAGGGGATGACGCCACCCCATGTATCGGGCAGAACCCATCGTCCGATGCTCTCCTGCGAAGAAATGGATGTTTCGAGTGAGATGCTTTGTGCTTCTTCGCTTAACTCCGAAACAAAAGGTGTGAGTTTCTTGTTGCTGTCACTGCCAGAAAGATAGAGTTCAACCGGGGAGGCATCGCAGCAAACCACCGCATCGTCGGAGGATTCTGCACCCACCGGGGCGACCAACGGAAGCAACGAGGTCAGCACCAGCAACGAACAAAGCAGGAGTGGCTGACGCATCGTTCTCATGCAACGCACGGGCAGGTTGCTCATAACTTGAACTCTTGAGCGTGTGACAAAGTGCCTCAAAGTGCCTTCTCAAGAAGAGCACCAAGTTCCTTCTCAAACAGGGTAACGAGGGCTTCACCAACCTCGCCTTGAAGTTCATCCGGCAACAGGCGAAGACCCAGACGAGTTGCAGCGCGTGTGGCTTTCAACTCCGCATAGATGCTACGGGCCTTTGAGTGGAAATAATAAGCAACGGCTTCTTTGATTTCAGCCTTCAATTCAGGGTCTTCCTCGACCTTCGCTCGGATGTGAGTCTTGAGTTCGTCCTTCACCAAATCACGAAACGCCTCAATGACCAAATCTTCGGTTGACATCAACTCTTGGAGTTGACTTTGAATGCTGCCGGTAAGCAATCGTTCAATCGCCATGTTCAGGTGCAAGTCCCCATGTGGCTTGAAGGGTTCGCCTATGCGCCCGATGCCAACGTTCCGGATGTCAGCCAACGGTCCAAGACCTTGGATGCATGAATTCGACAGGACTCCTGCTCGTCTGGCCACGTTGATTGGACGATATGCGCCTGAGAAACCAAATCTTGAGGCTGCCCCCCAAGCACCATCCGGTGCCATACCAATTCCTCAAGGCGAGGCGTGGACAATTGTGAATGCGTGAGGCAGGGCAACACCAATTCGCTCAGTGCAAGCGTCCGCTCATCAACATCCATGTTCGGCCAGGCTTTGGAGAGGCGTTTGAGTTGACGTTCCGCAAGACCCGGTATCATGTTAGGAGCGGGAGATTCAACTTCCGGTAGAGGGACAGTTCGCACACTCCCTTCATCTTGAAGATGGGCGATAGCGCTTGAGTGGATGGGGTCGTAACTGGTGTCCAAGGCACCTCGCATCCACAATCCGAGGGTGATGTAAGGGCGGAGAGACCGAACCCGCCGACCGTTGGGGGCCAAGGCCGCAGCGATGGTCGCTGCCTGTAAGACAGGATCCAGCGCTCCGGCGTGGAGGCGTTGCTGACCGCCCATGTTCACATGCGTTTTGAGCGGCATGATGTTGACCACGGCAGAGGGTTCCACATCCCCCAACTCCCATGTTTCCTCCTCCACGTTCAAATAGACGCCCAGGCCGCTTTCGGGGGGTGCTGGCAACAGATTTTCATCTCTTGGGACATGCTTGCGAGCAGGCGAAAAACGCCGGCTATACCGCCATCCATTGTCAAGAAATGCTGCTTCAAGTTGGCCCAACGCAAGAACGCCCTCAAGTGTAGCCGGCGCACTGATATGAATCATGTCCGCTTGTTGAAGCCGCTCAATGTGGCCCCGGAGCAACGATGCCACGGGTTCAACGAACGGAGTTTTCAACAGGTCCCTCATGGTTGTCAAACAATCGGACGTTGGGGGACCTCATCAAGGTGTCCTTGTGCGTGAAAGCAACATCACTCTACCATCAGGCGGAGTTCGTCACGCTTGTAGCGCCAATCGTCAGGAAGACGGCCTTCGCCCTTGTAGTAGTTGGCGAGTTTGCGAATCTTTGCCTCGGTGATTTCAAGCGCTCGCTTGTTGTGAATGTCCTTGTGATTGCCAGAACCAAGGTGGTTGATGATGCCGACAGCTTGGCGCATCAAATTCATCATGTCTTCGGGGTAGGACCCGCCCATGTCGTTCTCAGCGAGAACTTGTCCGATGCGCTTTCCGAGAACGAGGCGGACATTGGGAACGGCGTGCTTGTCACGCAGGACAGTGCCAATTTCTGCAGAGGACATGCCCGCTTTCCCCATCTCTAAAATGAGGGATTGAATGGCATCTTTGTCGGTATTGGACCATGATGGAGCCTCGGTCACATGAGGACGGGAGGATCCACTCTGGCCTTTTCGGGACTTGTACATACGTGCCATTTCACATCACCAAGCGGCCTTCCGACTTATCTCCCCTTCTTAACCACTCCGCATGACGATGGCGCTGCTACTCAACCCCGCTTTTTGCGTTGGTGGGATTTGGCAAGGGCCCCTGGTGTTCCTCCCCATTCCCAGCCTGGCGCAAGCGCTCGGGCCAAGCCAATGCAGGACCCCGATTGCATCACACGCAGGTCGTCGCCTGACCTGATGTTAGGATCCGCCCACTCAACGTGTTGGGCAAAGACATCTCCTTTCCAATCCACATCGGGTTTGAGGACAAGTTCACGCAAAGCCTTGTGCTTGTCGAGTAGGTCGATAGCAGATTTGGAAAACGAAAATCCATTGCGATCAATTGACCAAACTGCCACTTGTACCCCCTTGTGCTCCAATCGCCAACGGGGCAATTTCCCCTTCACCGCAAGGCCATCGCACCAGGCATCGTTTCCCGTCGTTTTTCTAGCAATGCTGGAATAGTGTTCCAACAATCGGTTGGAGTTCTTTTGGTTGCGCAGACCAAAATCATCCACCGCTTGACGGACTGCCTCACTCAAACGATTCAGCGCTTCATGCTTCGTTGCCCCGTCACCAAGACGAGTGTCAACGACCTCTGCGTCGAGAAATGAAAGGTCAAAATTGGTGTGGTTGATGATTCGGCCATACTCTGTCCGCTTGACCAAAGAAATCAGCATTCTGCGAACCTTCTCAAGTTCGTCCCCTGACCAATCGCCCGTGACGGGAACATCGTAGTTTGCAGCCGGCCAAACATCCTCTAAGTCACGTGGGACCAAACCAAGTGGGGAGGTCATCATGACCTCGTGACACCCTGTTGAACCGATGGAACGCAAGAACTGAGCATGTGATTTCGACAAACGATAGGGTTTGCGTGCAGAGCACGGTAGTAGAATCATCACCTTGCGCACGGGTTCGGGTGTTTCGTAGTCCTCGAGCATGAACCGTTCCCAATCGTGTACCAACGGGTCGGTTAGGAGATGGCCGGAAAAACACTCAAACACGGTGTTTGCGTTGGTGTGCGAGGTGAGCAAACCGCTCTGTTCACTCATCAAGGTCTGGTGGCGCCGAAGGTGTTCAACCATTCGCGGACTTGAGAGGGATGAGCGGATGGCAAGTGAACCGATCGAACCCTGTGCAATCCCCGCACGGGTTTCATCCAACGATTTCACCATGTGGTAGACTTGCGCCTCGATCGTTGTTGTTTCGTGTTCCAACGGGGCCCGAGGCCCCTGTTGCGTCAGTAACATGTTCATCGCTGTTGCTTGGCGACAGCGAGCCAAGTCAAACAGGTCAACGCCCATTGAAGCAAGGGCAGCAATGTTGTCGGGTCCACCAAGACCTGGCGCCCACAACAACGACCCGGGGAATCTGTGCTTGAGCGTGATGATGGCCAAAGGCAACTTCCCCGGTTGACTTGCGAGTTGGACTGCGTCAGTCAGGACAACAATTTCAGGTGCTAAGGCACTGTCCATGAGGTCGTCATCGTGGTGCATCCGCTGCCAGGAAACTGGAAGCAAGGTGGCCGTACCTTGTGCCTCACCAGCATTTGCATCCTCCAACGACGGGGGCAGAACATGGCCGATTTGGACCTCATAATCTGGCCCGTTCTCATCAAAACTTGGTGGTTGGAACGAACCTCTTGAGCGAAGATGCAAGGTGGCGGGAATTGTTTCGGAAGTGGAGGCGACAAAGGGGGCATAGTTCAACGGCATTTCGATGTCATCCGCCATCAAAACGACGCCGGGTGCCTGTGCTGTCGGTGCTTTTCGATCTCCCAGACCCCAAACCCGTGCATAGCGGTGGCGGTGAAGAACGGTTCGTCCCAATACACCGGCCATGTCTTGGGCTGATGCCCTCTGTTCTTGAAAGGTTTGAACGACCAAAAGGGATGGATTTGAAAGAGGCCGCCCCCACGCAAGCACATGCGTTCGCAGAGCCGAGGATGGAGGGCCATCCTCCTCGTTGTTCTCATGACTCTCATGAGCGCCAATCTCGGCAACACCAGCGCACAGGAGATCGTAACCGTCGAAGAACGGTTAACGACGCTCTCGGTAGCGTTGGGCGACGAGCATCATCTTGCCTTTGATGCATCACAAGGGTCGGTGCACATGGTCGCATGGACATGCAACGCCTGCACCGTTTCTGCCGAAGGTGAAGCAATCACATGGACCAACGGAACGGGCAACACCGCAAGCATTGAGGTGCAATCATCCATGACGGTGAACCTTGTCGTGAAGAGTGACCAATCGGAAACGGTCACCGTCATGGTCGTGAACGATGTGCTCTCTTCGGGTGTCCATGACCGCCCAGCTCCAGGTTCCACCACCCCGCTCACGCCTGTTGGAGTCTGCGCCACGGCTGATGCATGCATAGATACAAACGCCGGCACGCTCGCATCACGAATCACCACCCAAGACGACACCGATTTCCTTCACTCCGGCCATGCGGAGGCTAACATTGAGGAATACCGCACAATAGAAGTGAACGCAGGCGACACGCTCGAATGGCAATGGCTCGCCGCGACCAACGACATTGCCGTTCACATTTACGAGCAAACGGAAACAGGTGAAGTTCTGCACGAGCACATTCACAGCACAACGGACGGGTTCAGCGAACTCGATGGAATGGCTCCTCGTTCGGCTTGGTGGACGGCTGCCAACGACGGTCGCTTCGTTGCCCGCATCAGCACCGACTCAACAGAGGTACTGTGGGCAGCTCACGTGATGATACATCCCGCACAGGGGCAGACATCACTGATTGAAAGCGACCTTGCGTTTGGGGCACAACTGCTCGGCCACGGAAACACAACTGCCCTGTTTGAATGGAGCGATGTAGAGAGTCTCCACATGAGTGCGCTCTTCGAGGATGTAACGCTACGCCTTGACCAATTCATGGCAGGGGTTTGGGTTCAAGGAACTGAGCGAGTCCTCAGTCAAGGCGAGTCATGGGCGGTCTATCCCTATCCACAAACCACCGTTGGCCGTTTGGTGGTTGCGAACACGTCAGTGTTTGCCGTCGACCTCATCACCTTCACCTTCGCAGATGGTTCAGGAGTTGAAGCACCATCCTATCGTCCTGTCACGTCCGAAATCAACAACAGCACTTGGCCGTTGCTGAACTTGACTTCCATCCAAACCGGAGAGTTCACGTTGTCCGTCCACGACACGGCTGACACCTACCGATTGGAAGTCAACGGATGGGAAGATTCCATCCACTACCTCCAGTTCACGCTTGACGGGGATGTGACAGGGTTGGAACTCCAACTCTGGGACATCGACCAAACGAACGGGGAAGTCTTGGCCACCGACATCACACGTCCTGTCGGAGATGAGCTCAAAATCGGCCTGCAGGTGGGCCGAGGCACACACTACCTCCAACTGCGGTTCCAAAACGCTTCGACCGTGACAACGCATCTTTGGGGGGAAGAAGTCCCTGCGAAACCCTACACCATCCAAGCCTCGTACAGTCTCATCGACGAAGGAGAAGAGCCTTGGTTTCCTCCGAGCGATGAAGCAGTCTTTTGGGGAAGTGTCGCTCGTTGGTTCATGGGTCTTCTTTTCCTCATACCTGTCCTCTTCCTCGTTGTTTCACTCCGTCAATCACGAGCATTTGCTGCAGAAGTAGCTGAGAAGAAACAACGACTGGAATGGTACACGACCCGACTTGATAGCGGCGAGAGCAGCATCAAAGAAGCCAGAGGCGACCTCACGAAAGCGCTGCATGCTGTCGCTCAATTGCCCTGGAAAGATGGCCTTGACACGTGGGGCCCTCACCGTGTTCAGCATCGCACGGAGAACATCGCTCTCGCCGTGTGGCAAGCTGACCAACGCCTCGCCAAATCGGAGGATGCATGGCCCCTCGTGGTCGGCATTCATGTCCTACAGGGAACGTGGGAGCTGGCTGCTCTCCGGTTTGACGCCCCCGAAGGGCAAGCATACGAGGTCACGCATGTGGAGCCGAGGTTCCTAAGCCAAGGTGAGGAAGTCTTCCTCGATGAAATGCAGGAAGGTCATCGCGTCTATCTCTTGGTTGAACTCACAGGCGAAGCTGCTCATGTGGATGTGGAGTTGAACGGGCGTGTCAACAACGAACCTTTTGCCGCTCGAATCCCTGAAACAGTCCAACGACACTTAGGATGAACGACGTTCCTCAGCATCATCGAGGATGCTTTGGTTGAGGTCGGACGGGGAAAGATCATTGCGAAGTGAATCAAGCGTTTTTCTCGTGGCCTTCCCGACTTTCCTCGGCATGTGGAGTTTTAGCAACACGACGACATCACCTCGCCCTGAACCTCGCTGGCGGGGCAGTCCACGTTTTTTGAGTTCCAGAGTCTCTCCTGAGTTGGAGTATGGCGGGACTTGAATCACCAATGGCTTTCCATCAATGTGCTCCAACTCGACGGTGGTCCCGAGAAGCAAATCGGCGTAGCCGAGCGGAAGCGACATGATGAGGTCAGAGCCTGAGCGTTCAAACCACGGATGAGGCTCAATTTCCAACTCAATGAACAAATCTCCTGCTTCTCCGTTGCCCATGGGAGCAGGTTCGCCCTTCCCTCGCATTCTCAGCCGTGTACCGGAATCTGCGCCCAACGGAACACTGAATCGCAACGTGTTTGATTTGAGCTCTTGGCCCTGCCCGTCGCAATCAACACAGGGACGGTCCGATACGCTTCCACGGCCCGAACATGCATCGCAGGGTTGTACGGACTCTTGGATGAAGGGGCCAACTTGATGACGAACACGCATTTGGCCTGTTCCCGAACAAGGTTGGCAGGGAATTAAATCTCCACCCTCTGCACCCGTCCCGTCACAGGAGGTGCAGGGTTCAGGCAGATCGATGATGACCTCCTGTTCCGACCCGTTCAACACATCAACGAGATCAACGGAATGCCGTAGGAGAATGTCTGAACCTCGTCGCGTTCGTCGTCGGTTAGAACCTCCGCCAAAGAACGAAGAAAAGAAATCCCCCCCCAAGATATCATCGAGGTTGATGTTGAAACCTCCACCGAAGCCACCGAACGGACTGCCTTGCGGGCCAGCATGGCCGAAGCGGTCGTATTGAGACCGCTTTTGATCATCCGAAAGGACCGCATAGGCTTCCTGAATTTCCTTGAACCGGTCCTCTGCATCGGGTTCTGTGCTTCGGTCGGGATGGTATTTTCTCGCCAGCCGACGAAATGCATTTTTGAGGTCGCTCTGCGTCGCAGATTTCTCAACACCCAAGACTTCGTAATAGTCCCGTTTGTCATCCATCGCTTCGTCCTCGTTACCCACGATGAGGGACCCTCTTTCAACCTCACGCTCTCAGTCACAGGTCAAGACCGCAGTGCGGGCAAAATCGTTCCGACGGACTCACAGGGGCATTGCATCCTTTGCATTGTGGACCTGTGGTCGCAATAGCGGTCGTTGAGGAGGGTGTTTGGCCCATCATAGCCATGCTCTCCAGAGATTCGGCTGGTGGCTTGGAAAGGGTTTCAAAGGAGGCATACTCTTTTTCCATGCCCGATGTGGAAATGACCGTTTCAACACCACCTGCATCGCTCATCGAGACCATGTTGACTTCACCACCATCGTCGTTTTTGTTGAGCCGAAGCGGAGCCACCGGTCGTTGAGCCACCACGGGGGCGTTGGAAGCAGCCTGCCTCAATCGAGCCTTCCTGCGTTGTTCCCGTTCTTCCTGGCTGTCCCTTCCAAACAAAGCGAGAAGACCATCGAGAAATCGGTCCATCGGTCCTGCTTTTCTGGTGGCGCCCACCGTGCCGTGAATCTGTTCCTCGTCAAGAGAAATCTCTCCAGAAACGCGTGCGTTGGCTTTGATGACATGGGCTGCCTCTGAAAGCATTTTGACCTCGACTTGCTCATCCTCGCCGAGTTCAAGTTCGGCTCCTTCTCCGGAAAAGGTCCCGATTTTACGATGTAGACCCGCCTTCGTCGTGGCGTCCATGGTGCCGTCAAGTTGGGCGTCTGTTTGCCACACACCTCGTTCTTCAGCCTCGTAGACGTGGCGGATTTTTTTCATCGCCTTGGCCCGGTTGTACTCATGGTCTTTCACCACCCCTGTCCGTCTGTAAAGAACCACACCAAGCACAAGGGCAACAGCATACCAGCCGTACATCAAACGGGGCTCTACCTCAAACATGGCTTGCAACGGAGGTAAGGAAAGATGAGTTACACCCATCACCAAGAGTGGGAGCACACTCAGCCCCTTGGATGTGGTTGCCCTCGGTCTCACCATGAACTTCATCCCTTTGACAGACGCTTTACTGATGTATCTATTGGGCAGTTGTTCTCAAGCACGGTCGTTTGGAAGTTGCCCTTTCCGGATCAAACCATCCACCAAACCGATGGAAAAACTTGTGTGAAGCATGAACAAACAGACAGGGACCCCAAAAACAGCAGTGATTGAGCGTTGGACAATCGTTTGGTGAAGTCCACCGAGCAACAAGGCACCACCATACACCGAAACTGGTATCCACCAAACTGGTGAAGTCAAAAGGGACAGTAATGCGGTCACTAGAACCCCAATCCACGGAAGAAACTCCTGCCATTTGGCCCTTGTAGGATGACGAAGAAGGAGTTTGGTCCGCCAAAACCCGTAACGGTGACCCATCAACCACCATTGTTTCAGGCTGGTTCGTTTATGCATGGCAACCGTTGTTGATGGATCTCGATACAAGGCATATCCATTCTTTTTCAAGCGCATGGACAAGTCACTGTCTTGACTCGTGATGAAGTCGGTGTCCCAACCACCCACCGACTCAAGGGCTGAGCGTTCGTGCATGACGAAAGCAGGAACATCGGTTGTAGATGCCTGATCAAAGCTCGCAAATTGACCACCGCTTTGGCCGAGTGGGGAAGCGAGCGCACCCTCAATCCACGATGAAGCGTATCCGTGTTGGTAATTAAGCGGGACCACTCTGACACCTACGCCCGCAAGGTTGGATCCTGCAAGCGAAAGGCACCGCTCCCATGCAGCAAGACGGTGCTCAAGATGGTCGTGTTCAACCACAGCGTGACCAATCATTTCAACGAGAAACCGAACCGATGAAGGGAGTTCGCGCAGGGCGATGTTGCGAGCATGAGCCACGGTCCTGTCCGGATTATCAATCACCAGAAGTTCTGGGTATTGCGAATCAGCGTATGCACGTTTCACCTCTTCAATGATGTCTGGAGTCCTGTCCGTTGAGCCACCATCAAGCACCACGATGATGTGTTTCGAAGGGGCGAGCGTTTGCTGCATCAATGCATCCAAGCAGGTGCGCAAATGCACTTCCTCGTTATACACTGGCAGCACGGTCGCTATCAACGGTCCGTGCCCCTCATCCATGAGGTCCCGTCATTGGACTGCATTTTCACCCCTTCGCCTAACGCGAGAACAACCCGCATGTTCTTTGACAGCGAGCACGTGGCCAAACCATGGTGGAACAGCGTCTCCGACTATCTGGAGTCGGTGAGGGGCTGACCACACGCGTCACGACCAAACTACGGGGAGCGGATTCTCCAACGAGCGTCGGCCTTGCAATCCAGCGAATTTTTCCAGAAATTGTCGTTGATCAAGGTACCATTGAACCGGAATTCGGCACGGGCATCCATACCGATTGGGTCTTTGAAGGGGTATCGCTCAAGAATTTCCTTCAGCTGATTCACGAACAGCGCATTCTCGATACCGCCCTTGATGCGATGGCTGCCAACCTTGTGGGGAACGTAACACACTTCGAAATTTCAAGGCTCGCCGCCTATGCAGGCAAGATTTCGTTCCCGATTCCTGGAGAAACACCGCTTGGGGGAGCCATTTCTATTGCCTTGGAGGGTGAGGGATTGGGCGATTGGTTGCAGGCAGCAACATGGCACCCAGGAAGAAGCCAAGTCCCTCGTTCCATCGATGACGAACTCTCGATGGAAGCCGACGGTGAAGCATCAACTTGGCTCTAGGCCTACCTGTACAAGTGACGAAAAAACTCACCGTCTCTGCCAGCCCATGGAAGGCCTTCCCCTTTCTCTTCATCAACCCACATCCACGCAGAGTGAGACGTGAGCGTGAGCGAGTCGATGGGGTGTTGAAGGTCCGCACCAACAAGGTGAATGAGGAACGCATCGTTTCCACGATGTCGCAACCAAGTTCCGAGCAAGCGAGATGGGTTGACTTCAAGGCCCAACTCTTCGTCAATTTCACGGCGAAGCGCTTCGCTCCATGATTCACCAGGTTCTATCTTCCCTCCGGGAAATTCCCAAGCGTGTTCGTCAGGGTCCCCTTTTGGCCGTTGCGTAACCAAGAACTCACCGTGTTCGTTTTCAATCGCTGCAGCGACCACATCAATTGCATCCGGAGGTGATGAATAGACGAGATGGGCGATCGTTTGCTCAACAAATTCCCTTGCATCCTCTACGGACATGTGGTTGGTATTGGGCAGGTGAAGAAACAAACACGGAGGCGGAAGGGGACCCGAGTGACCAGTGTTCGTGAGCGCCCGCAGCGTATGGAAATAGGTCTCGTTGCAGAGATACGCACCAGCGTCAATGGATAGCGTAACTTCAGAACAAAACGATTCTATTGGCCAACAACTCGGGTCAACCCAGCACCCTCGGTCGCCCTCACCATCGATGGAGCCATCCAGAACTTGCCGCCCGAGGTTGTCAGGAATTCTCATCGAGAGACGATCCTGAGCGACGCACTCAAACCGTGGCACAACACATTGATCACAAAGCCCCAAATGAAGAATGGCATCCCATTGTTCGCCTTCGTAAATACGAGAGGCTGTCTTCTCAGCCCCGTGAACATCAACCGTAAGAACATCGATCTCGCAGGCCCATGCTTCCTCCTTCATGGTCCATGGATTCTTGACGTCCAAGTGACCTTCGAGTTGTTGCACCACCAACGCACTGATGTTGTGTTCGTGCGACCCAAAGGGCTCAAATCCCGTCACGAGAAGCCGCCGGAGGGGAGCCATGGTTTCCACAAGAGAACGAAGTTTTTCATCCATGCCCCTTGATACGAGCGTCATCTTGACAAACAAGCACACCCAGCGTGGGGCATGGAAGAAGAATTGGTGGTGCAATTTGCTGCCGATTCAGAACCGCAAAAAAATGGCTTCCTCGGCACCCGAATCGTTCGTGAAATATGGCGTGAAATCACCTTTGGAGTCGGCATGTGGGGAGCGCTTCGCCCCCTGATTGCAGCCATTTTGGCAGCTGTGCCGTTCCTTTTCCTCGGGCAGCATTTCAATCGGCAACATCAACGTGGCATTGATTGGTTTTTGCTTCAAATCCCGTTAGCGCTTACCATCATTTTGTGGCTTTTCCTCTATCTTTGGTCGATTTTCGACGCATGGAGGGACGCCGTGGGAAGCATGGGTCAAGGCCAAAGTTGATCTTGAACCTCAAGTTCTCCGCTTGCCATGCCTTGTAAATCTGCGAGGTCATCGTCGTCAAATTCCGTCGGCAATGTTCCGAAAATGAAATTCGCAACGTCAACCGACTCAATCGCCCAGTACATGACCGATTCATCGTTGTTTGAATGGCCAGGATGGTCATCGTCTTCGTGGTCAACAGGCGATTGATAGACGAGATTAACCAACCCCAAAAGATGGCCTGCTTCGTGTACAATTACACTGTTCTCAACATCCTCAACGGATGGCCTCCCAAAGAGACCGTCAGCCTCTTCGATGGAATCGCTGAACAAAGCAATGGTTGAGGCGTCAACGGCCACACCGAGTACACTCTCTTCCGCATAGGTGCCCTCGGGGAACAGTATTTGCCAACGCAAGGTGCTTCCGTCGGTAGGTGAAGCATCTTTGTGTTCCCAACCTTGGTCACGAACATCTTGTGCGGTCCAATCTCCTTCGTGGTCGAAATTGACTTCGTTAAACTTCAACGTGATGCCTGAGGGCTTCTCGCAAACACTTTCCATTCGTTCGATGAGCAAATCCGTGCTGCTTGAATACGGGCGATACCCGGGTGCATGATCGATTTCAATGACCATTGAGGTGAAGCCACCTTCCCGCAAACAGGCGAGTGTGAGCCCTCCGGGAACGCCTTTTCGTTCAGGGAGAATGTCAACGACATCGCTTCCCAAACATCCTGCCATCGGTCCGGTGGAAAGGACCACTGCCAGAACGAAAGTACACCACTTTGTCAGGGACATGTAAACCGCCTCACATGGGTTGTTTTTGAATCCCGTGCCTACCAGTCCTCTGGAATGTCCAGTGGTGAAAACAACTGTCCGGGTCCGGACGCAAGAGCAAGTTGAGACCGTGCCAAATGTTCCCAAGAACGTAAGGCGAGGATAGCGTCGATGACAGAGGCGTTGATTTCAATCAAGGTTACACGGATCAAGGTATCGAGGATATCCATCCGTTGTTGGTCAACGATGTCCATCACTTTGTCTAAAGAAAACGTGGAGGAGGATGCGATTTCTTGTTCTTCAATAGGCCATGGGCGAGTCGCGCGTTCACTCACGGTTTCACCTGTCCGCTCAAGGTGTTCGTTAAGGGTCGATGTCAATTGATTGAGGTGCTTTTGAATGACCAAGGAAACTTCAACCAAAGGCATGTTCAGTTGATTGATGAGGTTGACCGTGCGCTCTTGCAAGGTCACCATACCATCAACGGATTCTTCGGACAACGTCATCCCTCACTTCTTGGCGAGAGCATCAATGTATTGCCATCCATATGAATTCCATTGCTCCTGACTCCATCCCTCAGGCAACCCTGTTGGTGGAACGGGCGGCGGGGTTGATCTATCGGGTCCCCCAGTCGGTGCTGCAGGTTTAGGGGGCGGCGGCACTGCAGCAGAAGGAGGTGGTGGAACTACCCCACCCGGTGGTGGTGGAGGGGTTTGGATGGCTGGAAGCTCCTTGGAAGAGGCCATTTCCTCAGCGACTTCTTGTGTTTGGTCAGCCATGCTCTCCTCGGTCTCCGGTGCGAGTAAACGGCGACGGAGAACCAGGGCATACATACCAAAGGATACCGATGCAAGGGCAATGACAAACAACGTGACGCTGAAGATATCGGTTGAAAGCTGCTGGGAAAGCGCTGCTCCGTCACGGATTGTTTCTTCCTTGATGAGCAATGAATCAACGGTATGGCGGTCCATTTCAACCCCGTCAACCAGAACGAGAACACGGTACTCCACCGTCGTTCCAGCAGCGGCATTTGCAACCACGGGCAGCGAAGCAGAGAGTTGTCCGCCGGAGGTTGCCTCAATGGACACGACGTTCATGGTTGACCAGAACCCGCCATCAACAAGTTGCTGCAAGGCGAATTCAACCACACCGTTTCCACCGAGGTTGTCCGCATTGACCACCATCGTGGCCATGTCGCCTTCGTACGGACTTGGTACATCCCATTGCATGGACGTTGCCTCGTGTTGGAGATCAACTCGCGGCCCTAGCAAGGCAAGCGGCCAAGAAGCAAAGGCGTCGTTCATCGAGTTACTTACGGTGTCATAGGGGTTGCCTGCTTCGTCAGAGCCGGAAACCCAAACATCGACGGTGTAAGATGGAAGGAGTGTGGTGGCGCCGGAATCCGTCAAGTCAAGGATGCCACTCCAGAAGTATTGTTGTCCGAAGGGCGTAATGTCTGGGAGCAACACGCTACCTCGTGAAATTTCTGCCTCGCCTGCTTTGACCCGATAGTGAAGAACAGCAGCCTCGTCGAAATCAAAGCCATTCTCATCGTTGGTGATGAGAATCACCTCGAGGTTGTTTGCCTGACCGATAGAAAGAGGAGAGCCTTCTGGGACACCACCCAACGAAATGCTGTCGATGGTTGGTCGCGTGCTGTCGACCGCAAGACGGACTCGTGGCGAGAAGGAAGTCTCGTCAAAGGCGAGCCCGGGAAGATCATCCATGCTCAAACGCAGGTCAAGTCTACCGGATCGAACAGAAGGCACCAGCAGGTCAAGACTGAACTCACCGTCTTCTCGAGTGGTGGTGCGCCAGTTGTTCTCAAAGTCGCCGAAGACCACATCAAAGGCACCCGGTGGAGCGGGTGTTTCGTCTTCAGAGAACAAGACACGTCCAGAAACCCGCAAGGCTTGCCCCGCACCGATGATGGTTTCGTAATTCTCTGGATTGTAGTGGTTCTCACTGTTTCTCAATTCAATGGCCCGGATATGGCCTTGTTCTGTATCAAATCTGAAGTCGTTATCGAGACTCCACCAATCATCGCCGAGGCCTTCTTCCACCTCAAAGCACGGCGTCACCTCATTGTCGTTGCAAGGCATGTCCGTGACCTTGATGCGAGGCAAGAAGTGCGATTCACCGTCGGTATCAAAGGATTCTGGGAACATCCACGTAAGTTGGAACCTTGCTTGGATGATGACAACGGATTCGTTGCCCTCTTCCAAATTCACCGTTGAATACAGGTTGGAGACGGCAATGTTGGTCGAACCGGCCGTCATGACGGCTCGAGGCAACCCGTCTTCACCCTCGGCAAGCGAGACGAAGAGAGAGGATTCATCGTCGTCAAAGTCGCCACCAAGCGCCACTTGGACATATTGAATATCCTGCCATCCATTGATGTCACTGAGCTTGATCTGCGCAGTGTAGGGAATTCCAGGGTGCAGTGGTGCGTAATCATCATGACCAAGAATGGATGAGTTGCCGAGGTCAACCACGGGCTCAAACTCTTGACGAATGTGATATGTCACGAGGTCATTATCCCAATCAGGAACAACCTCGCCAGGGCGGTATCCACACGTGATGGTGGATTGAGGGCAGACGGGGCCCTTGCCCATGGCAATCTGGTTGTTTTGTTCATCCTCTCCCGATACGTAGAAGGAAACGCGCTGTTTGTGAAGAAGCATGGAATCATCGATCAAACCTTCGAAGATATTCAGCCCACCTGCCCGTGTTTCAGGAGACGAGAGCGTGGTGAGTTCGTATTCATCCTCGTTAGGAAGCCCATCGAAGTTGTAATCTGTGCAGCCGATGGCATCGCTGGCTTTGCAGCCAATCCAATAATGCAGGTTGAGCTGACGAGGAGGGTCAACCGAATCCTGAACCACGATGCTGACGGATTGACCGACCCCTGCTGCACCTGCATGACGCTCGCTGCTGTCGAGCGGCGTTGCGCTTAGCACCAACGGAGAGTTTCCGTCAAGGATGAGGCGGATGCTGTTGTAAGCGGGGTTGGCATACGTCGAACCGTTGGAAAGGTTAACCGCTTGTACGTAGAAAATCATGCCGCCAGGAGCGGATTCAATAGGTGAAGTGAAGGTCATGTTGTAGGCACCAAAGGCCGGGTTCACTTCTTCGTACAGCACTTCTGGCTCTCCGAGGGGGTCACCGTCATAGGTCACGTTTTGTCCGAGAACGCGAAGGGAGAAACTACCTGCAGGAGGCATCAGTTGAGAGTCTTGGAAGTGGATGGAGCCGCTGAAACTGAGATTGAACCCTCCGCGGACCCAATCCATCGGATACAGTTGCCGCCCAGTTTCTTCCCAGACGCGTAGCCCATCAAGTTGGATGTCGTTTTCCACGACGAGTTCCATCGTGGAAGACTCCCACCGATCAACAGAAACGCCAAGATCATCTTCAACCGAGATGATGGCTTCCGTGCTTGCTTCATCATCCCAAGTCCAGTTGACCTTCGTTGGCATCCAGATAGAGACCACGTCGTCAGCGTCAACGGTGGAGGTGCAGTTCGCAGCATCAAACATCACGATGCCGTTTGCATCAGAGTTTACCGAGCAGACGTCACCTCGTTCCCACGTAAAAGACGGGTTTTCACCATGAGAATGATCGATGGCGATGACGGCCTTGGTCACACGGTCGACATCGTCCCCGGGAGCCACGCGGGTGATGAAATTGCGATACACGCCATCGGGTGCAGCCAGGCCACCTTCAAACGAGGCGTCAACGGCCCGTGTTTGCATAGCGTAGGTGACATCAATGTTGGAAATTTTGACCCGACCGGAACTGGCTGCCTTCACACCGATGGGTATCGTGACGGTCCCATCACCATTTTCGGGAACGTGGTAGTTGAAGGCATCAACCAGTGTTGGCGTTCGTTTGACGATGTCACCGACCGGTGAATTATCAGAAGCAATAACGGAGGATTCGTTTAGGAAAATTTTCGATTCCCAGTCGTAGGTTCCATCACCGCCGATGTCAAGCATGGGTCGGTCAGGATAGCCTTCTTCGTATTCGAGGATGAACTGGTCAACCTTCGGCGTCTTTGTGGGGTCTGTGGTTGACATGATGATGGCATACCGCAACGTGTTGCCTGCGGCTTCGGTTGAGAAACTGGTCTCTGCATTGTTGGTGGCGTCAAGCCATGTGGAACCGTTGTCGTTGGAAACTTGGACGGTCAAACTGGTGCCTTGGGGGACATCTGCAGTCCATTGAGGTCGGACCTTACCGACCTTGGTACCGGTGTTGAAATGAGGGGAGGTCCAATCACCTTGAACCGTGTACGCCGTAGCGTACTGAATATCAACCCACCACGAGACGGCCGTGGAACCGATAAGTTGAGCTTTCCAAACCAATTCCTTTCCAGGATATTCAAAGTGGATGGTAGAATTCGATTCCACCGACTCCCAGTGGGTGCCGTTATCTGCTGAAATCCAATAGTCGACACGATCACCGATTGAGGCAGCAGACCAGTAGGTCTGCACGTTGGCAGAAAGAATGTCGTCGCCGGAATGAACCACATCACCGTACCATGTCGTGGTGCCGGGAGCAGGCGTCGTTTCGTACAGCCAACCCGTTCCAAATTCGCGGTAATAGAGGGTTGAGCCCGACCATGTCGAGTATCCACAATCAACGGTGATGAACCGCTCACCGTCAAATTGCAATCCATAACCAAGCCGAGATATTTGACGAACGGTCGAATCAGGAATCAAGGCAGAGGATGCACCGGAAACAGACCAAGCTTCGAGTTGGTCTCTGTCGTTGTAGGTCATGTCCTTTTGACAGCGCATGTAGAAGGTCGAGCCGTTGACTTCGAGGCCCCGCAGCATTTGCTTTTGGTTGTTGCTGGCGGTTCCACCGCATTCCCATTTCGTGCTGGAGGATGACGTGTAGGTGTAGTATTCTTGGCTGCGGGAGTACGCACCGGAACCATCACCTGCAAAGTCGTAGGCATACAATCGGTTCATGGCGTTGTGAGCCACCCAAACTTTCCCTGTGTCACGATCGTATGCAATTCCCGTGTATTCACCCACCGATGGCGAGACATCATAGGAGTCAATACAGGTCCACGTGTCGTCACGAGAGATGTCCATTTCCAACACGCGGTGGTAATTCACGGGCGCAGTGGTCCCGTAGTGGTATCGGTAACCTGACAGAATACCGAAAAGACGCTCGTCATCGGTGATGGTCCAATCACGGAAGCCGTAACCAGCATAATAGGAAGAAGGGTATTTTTGCGGTAGGGTGCAAGAGGCTTGGTCGAGCGTGATGACCGATTCTCTTGTGGCGTTGTTCGGGTAGAGTCGCTCAACCACGTTGTGGAACGATGAGGAAGACCAAGTCGACAAGAAGAGCCAATCATGGTGCTTCAGCATCGCCCCTTGACTTTGGGCCATGAGACTCGAGGAGGTCTTGGTCAACTGTTGGGAGAAGAGGGATTCTGTGGCGTTCGACGTGTGGGGCTGACGAAGAGCGTATGACCCGTTGTCCAGCCAAGCGTCCGAATTCGGATGGACATAGGCATCGTTTCCGTGAGGCAGGAAGTTCCTGCTCGTGTTGTCCATTGCCAGTGTCAAATCGCCACTCCTGTCGTCAACAGCCGTTTCGCTGCCACGAATCCAGTGGACCCGGTCGTCGGCGACGATTTGGGACCATCCGGTCGCTGAAGCACCTGAAAGCGTCATGGTCACGTCGGTCACAAGAGCACCCCGTGGCAAGTCAACCGATGCACCCAAATCGGGATTTGCACCCTGGAAAAGGGCGATGTGCTCGTTTGACCCGTCCGAGAACGTGTAAACGTGTCGGGTTCCAGCAGCCGCTTCCGACTCAACCGTGATCATGTCCGCGAGCGGACTTAACGGGGTGAGAAACATCAAGGCGACCAAGAGAAGGAACACGCTTCGTGAAGCAAGACTATGCTGTTCGCCACCTTCCATGCTTCAAGGACAGGCGACTTAGAATTTGAACCATGCGGTCAATGGTCACCTGCTATGCGACCTAGGTTGTCTGGCGAGAATCGTACCTGATGGGGGAGGAATCGCCACGAACACCATCCTCTTCGTCGTCCCGCACCTCAAACCAGTCATTCATCCAATCACCATCCGTGTCCCAATTCATCGGGTTGGAACCTTCCGCAAGGTGATCGTCATCAAAGTCGAGGAGGTACCAGCCGAATTCATGTTCTCCAACATTGCGAACCGGCGAGGTGTTCGGGGAACCTGCATAGTAAATGTCCCACTGGTCGGTACGATTTCCAGCCATCAACACGATATCATCGCTCGCATCAACGCTCAGGAAATCGATGTCTTGGTCGTCGACAATGTAGCCGTATTGGGGGTCTGGGCCGCCATATTTATCCAATTTAAGATAGTTCAAGATCAACTCATTGCTCTGGCCCAAGCCAAGGATGGCTGCTCGGAACTGCCACCATTCGGTGACGGGAGAACCGTCGAACGTCATACCACTCAGGCGAACGGCGTTCGGTGAAGCATATTGACTCGATGTTATGGCGTAAAATTCTTGGAAATTCGTGTAGGGTTCGTATGTGCAACCGGCCCCTGAACAATCCCAGTTCCCGTCTTGGTCGGGGTCTTGGTTTGCGTCGTTTGGATCGGCCGGATCGAGGTTAAACCAAGCCATGTCGAGATCGGGTCGACTAAGCGTGCCGTTTGAGCCGTCTTGGGAGAGAGGCAGGCAAGACGTCGTCGATGTGTCACAGGCTCCACCGGTTGCAACATCTATCCAAACAACTTGGATTTGCAGGTATGAGCTAAAGTTGTCGTTGCTTTCGTTCCACCCCAACTTGTATTCGTACCAGTCAGGGAGCATGTCTCCATCGGTGTCGTTGTCGCTGGGGTTGGACCCGTACTTGAAGACTTCACGACCATCGGAGAGGTTGTAATCACGTACGTGGGAGACCACGGCACCGTTCTCAACCGTGGTAATGAAGGTCTTGCTGTCCGCATCGCTGTCGTTCAAATCAGGACGTGTTTGGTTGTCGTATTCCATGAAGTTGGTGAACGGCAAATTTCCGATGCCGTTCTGGATAACCATGCCCGAGGGCGTGAACACACGGTTGTCCCATACACCCTGGTCCGCAGGGATATCAAACGCTGTTCTGTCGTACCAACCGTCTTGGTCGCCATCGTAGTTGACATCCCAAGGATTCAGTGGGTTTGCCGCCCAGTGGTTTTGCGTGGTGAGGTCATCCATGCCGTAAATGGCGTAGCAATACTCCCATCCATCGGGGATGCCGTCGCTGTCCGAATCGGGGTGAGTTGGATCTGCAACGCCTCGCAGACTACGGTTGAAATTCTCGCTCTCAAGGGAGTTGATCTTCATCATTCGATCCATGGAATCTTGCCCCTTTGAGATGAAATCCTGATAGAGAGCTGCTTGGGCTTGAATCAACGAATAGCCGAGTTCTTCTTGGTAGGCTGCCATGGCATCTTCACCGAAGTCGATGATGCCAAGGTTGGCCGGGACAGTGTTTCGATTGAGGTATTTACCCCAAGTCCGGGATTCCCATTCGCGAAGGTTGCTGAACGTTTCGTTTTGATCGATTTCACCGTCTTCGTTACAGTCGTAACTGTCTTCGTCGGAGTCAAGGTTCACATCCCCGTCAATGAGTGGATTGATGGCCCACCGGTTTTGGTTCAAATCCCATGACGTGAACCAATATTCAAACCCGTCATACATGCCATCGCCGTCGGTATCGGGTATGGTCGGGTCGGTCATCCCAAGAACCACTTCAATGAAGGCGTTCGGAGGTTCTCCCTGCTGCCACGCATTGAAATCGTTAAGCAATCGCTTTCCGCGCGTTTCTTTGGAAATAAGAATGTTGAACACACGCTGGGCTTTCTCTGTGGGTTGTTGGAGGTCGCCGTCGATGTGGAGGAGTGGAGCATCGCTTGGATGGTCGATGCCGTTGTCCGGTTGTTCGGTTGCAACAGCGAATTCTTGACGGTCGATGAGGCCGTCTTCATCACCGTCGAAGTCACCGTCGCCCGATACCAACGGATTGAGCGTCCAAGTGGCTGCGGACACATTCCAAGAGGTGAACAACAACTCAACACCGTCGAGCATCCCGTCGCCGTCCGTGTCCACGTTGTTGGGGTCGGATGTCCAACCTGTGAGGTTGATTTGGTCTTGGGTCAGGAAGTCCCCGAACGAGGCTTCAGTAGGAATGCCAGGCCATTGTTGCAGAGCAAAAGCCGTGCCTATCGTGGTAACAAACCACTGAGGCGAGGAGCGGTTTACATCCGTCTGAGAATAGGCTGGAGAAATTGCGTTGTATTCTTCCCAATTGGTCATCCCGTCGCTGTCAGCATCCTCCCATCGGTCGGTGGAGTCAAGTGGATTTAGCGTCCAAGCGTCGTCCAACAGATTCCATCGAGCATGCCATATTTCCCAACCGTCCGGCATACCGTCTTGGTCGGTATCAGGATTCAGTGGATCTGCTGCCCCGACACTGTAAGCCGATTGACCGCTGGTAACAGCACCGGATGCCCGCTCTGCAAACGTGGCTTCGGGGGCACCCAAATCATCAATTGAATCAAACAGGCTTGTCGTGAATCCTTGCGGTAGTTCTTCGCCCGAATAGGTGAGGTTACCGCTGAACAAATCGGTGCGAATGTGATACTCAAGGTAGTTCACAAAGGCCTCGTCTTGGGTGAGAACACCGTCGTGGTTGACATCATATCCGTCGCCATCGGGATTTTCAAACGCATCTGAGCCGTTGAGTGGGTTCACACCACGTCGGCTTGGATCCCAAGTGCACAACCCCTTGGACTCCCATCCATCAGGCAGTGAATCACCATCAGAATCAATGAGGTTCGGGTCTGCTTCTGACCAGGTAGCAACAGAAGAGGGCGATTCGCCATAATCGAGCAACAAGTCACCGTTCAATCCCATGAGACGGACAATGGACCATTGATACTCGCACAGGTTGGGCAGGCCATCACCGTCTGCGTCCCAGTTCGCATCTTCAGCACGGAGGGGGTCAAGACTCCAATTGTTCCCGCCCGAAAACGTCGTCCCAACCCAGCGCCTGTGTTCGATTTCCCATCCGTCGGGCATGCCGTCACCGTCGGTGTCATGGTTCGTGGGGTCGGTGGCGCTGTCCACGTTGGCCATTGAGAGGTAGGTGGCGTTGGCTGCTTGGCCTGCAGCGTCATCGCACACATAGGCAAGTTGCACGGTGTAATGGCACCAAAGGTTGGATTGTTCGAAGAAGAAACCGAAGTATTCTGCACCGTCACCCAAACCGTCGCCGTCGGTGTCACCAATGCGTGGATCGGTTGAATTGTAGCCCTCAGGGGTCAGTTTTGTGTAGCGGAATCCATCAAGATTGGTCCACAACCGTTCAAGGTTCATATCACCGGATTGGTCAAGGTCCAACCCGTCGCCGTCGTTGTCGTAGAGGGCATCCCACGGGTCGGTGGGATCCAATCCATGAGCGACTTCCCATCCATCCGGCATCCCGTCAGCATCCGAATCGTTGGCACCCGGATCCATCAGGAGGAGATTGGCGTATTGCCCTGGAGAGGCGGCTCCATAGACCGTCACGTTGCCGTTACCAACCGAAGTTGCGAGGGCAACGATTTCGCCCGGGAGGCGAGTTTGCTCCTGAAGGCCGTAGACGGAAGCATAGTCCCCAGCAACCGCCCACAAGCCCCAATCGGAACCAACGAGGATTTCATCTCCTGTCGGATGGATGCTCCGTACGCTGTTCGTTTCTGAAGACAATTTTCCATCGATACCAGGATGGAGCAGCAAGCCGCTGTGGTCAATGGAATCATCGTTGAGATTGAGTTTGTGAAGGCCTGCCGTTGTGCCGAACCACAGCACTTGTGCGTTGGAGGGTGAAGGACCGTCAAGGACAATGTCCCGCACTTCCGCGGGGTTACCGACGGAACCGAGGGGGAGACTACGAAGTTCGTCAACGCTTGACGGGATGGTGACGGCGGACTCAAGCGTGAAGAAGAACCGCCACGAGCCCGCTGCTTCGTCACGAGCAGAAGCGGTTTCAACGACGAACAAACCACGGTCGGTTCCCACAAAGAGCATGAGTGTCGTGCCGCTTGCCAGCCCGTGAGCCACAGAGGTCACCGTTGCATTGGCGTCAGCCAATCCAGATGCGACACCGAGGCCCAGTGCGTGTGTTTCCGCGATGCTCGCTGAAGAATCCACCTCGATGATGGCGCCTTCACCTGCCAAGCCGAGTCCAATGACATGCTGATTCACATCTGGGCCAGCAAGCGGGGCCACTGCATGGAGCGGTTCGGTCATGGACCAATCCCATGTTTCAAGGGCGCCAAGCTCACCATTCGCCTGAAGAGGTGCGACTGCAAAGCCAACACTTGTACCCATCACCAAGGCATAGGGAGTCGTATCTGAACGGGCGAGAAATCCGTCGTGGAGCTCCACACCTTGCGGCAACCACTGGTGTGATTGGGTGTTTTCTTCCTCGTTGATGACGCTCACGCCGTAGCGGGTCATCACGTAAAGCAAGCCGTCATGTTCGTCAAGCGAGCGGACATCATGATGCATGATGGCCAACGATTCCTCTGGTGCATCGTATACCAGCGGCATGACTTCATAACCTTCCTCGTCACCGACAAGGGTGGATTTTAGCCCGGGATAAACGGTGTTTCCGTCGTCAAAGTAAACAAAATACTCTTCCAGAGTGGAGAGTGCTTCACCGAGTTCTAGTGCCGTTTCAGACCTTGACAAATCGTTGGTCACCGCACCATCTCGGTTGGCGTCCCATCCGTCGCTGTCAGGGTCGGTTAGTGCATCGGAGCGGTTCAACGGATCCAATCCAAAATGAACTTCCCAACCGTCAGGCATGCCATCTCCGAAGGAAGGATAGAGCGGGCGGATAGCGAAACCATCCCACAGATACCGGTCGGAATCATCGAGGAGAGGGTCAGTTCCCAACCAGAGATCTTCTCCCACGGTGTCGACATCACGAATTGTGCATGCGCTGAGCAAATTGTGGAACGTGGCGTTGGCACCGGACGGCAAGTACGGCCAATTCTTGAGGACAGAGCCCTCTGGCAATGTGGCATAGCACCAAAGACCATCCAGCTCTGTTGTGTAATTTGACGGCATACCGTGAGCATACTCTTCAGGGGCCGTGTAGCGTTCCGATTCGCTCATCACGCCGTCCCGATTGACGTCAAATCCGTCGTTGTCGGCATCAAGGGTCATGTCGCTGGCATTGAGCGGGTCAAACGAGGGACAATTGAACCGAACAGCAACGGGGTCAAATCCACCTGTACGCTGACACATGTAGGCTTCGTAACCGTCGGGCATACCGTCACCATCGGTGTCGGACAACCGGGGGTCGAGGTAGATACGGTCGTTGTTTTCATCCAAATTACCTGTCAAGCCGCGTGGAAATCCTGGCTCTGTGCAGTTGGCTGGGTAGGGCCAACAGAATTCTTCCGTGGCGTTTAGACCGTCAAAGTCACGGTCGGTGTCTGCGTCGGATGCGTTGTCTTTGTCCAGACCTTGAATGCTGACGCTACGACCATCGGGTGCCGTCCAATTCATCCACTCTTCGAATAAGGTCTCGTGAACGTCTGGAATCAAATCCCCGTCCGAGTCCGTGTTTGGTGGTGGCGTCTGCGTGGTGTCATCGGGATGGACGTTGGCCACGTTGGAGATGGTTGGGAATTGCGACATGAACAGCAGGCTGGCCACAACGGCAAGTGTGGTCAACAAAGTGGTTTGACTACGACGCATGACCTCACCAACGGCAAAGCATGCGCTTCGCCCAACAAATACTCCTCAAAGATTGCTTATGAGGGTGATGGAACATTGTTCATACACAACGGTTTTGCATGACCACCAAAGGGTCCGGTTTTTGAGTACTCTCTTCGCCATTCGTCGGTGTGTTCAAGAATCTCCCGCGATGGGTGTGGGGTGTTCGCATGACATTGACGATTACCCACCTTGGTTCTGGCAGTCGAGGCAACTCGACATTGTTGGAAACACCCCAAGTCAAGGTCCTCGTCGATCAGGGATTCAGCGGCACACAATTGCAAAAACGATTGGCACGCTTGAACCTCACTCCAGAAGACATCGACTGCGTCTTCATCTCCCACCACCACGGCGACCACGGAGGGGGCGCTCGTGTCATGCAAACGAAGTGGAACACCCAAATTCTTGCCAATGAACGAACCGCACAAGAATTGGATTTGCTCCCGTCCCTCACAACATACTTCGAGGCCCTGGACATGGTCCGAGTCGGTGACGACCTCTCCATCTTGCCCGTTCCCGTGCCCCATGCCGGCTCAGACAACGTGGCGTTTGTGGCGAGTCACAACGGCGAGCGGGCAGCCATCATTACGGATCTGGGCTCGTGGACCGACGAACTGATCAACCACGTTCGAGGGTGCGAACACATCTCGATCGAGGCGAACTACGACCATCAGCGGTTGGTCTCCGGCCCCTACCCCTACAAACTCAAGGACCGAATTACTGGACGAGGAGGCCACCTTTCCAATGACCAAACGGGACAGTTCCTCGCCGAAGTATGCACCGATGCGACAAGGAGCATCACCCTGACCCACCTGAGCCAGAAAAACAACAAACCACACATCGCTGAATCAACGGTTTTGTTCTACATCAGCGAAGTGTTCTCGGGAGACCTGAGCATTTCAGAGCAGGATGGCCCTGATTTCTCCCATTACATCGGTCTACCAAAAGAAACCACCGAAGCCTCCATCCTGCAGCGCAAATAAGCATCGATGACCGTTTTGAGGTCAATGGCTAAATGGTACCTCATCGTGTCAAAGGTGTGAACCGACACACGAGGCGAACATCGCTCTCTCGTTTCTCAAACGATGAGCGGGCTGTGAGCGAAGTTCTCGGCGTCGTCATGCTCCTTGCGATGGTCATCACCATCATGGGCGGCGTGTGGGTGTTTCTCAACCCCTACCTATCGGATTTCGAAGACAACACCAACTGGAATTCAGCTACTGGCATTGCAGACCGAATTGAGGACCGTGTTGAAGTGGCTGGAAATGCCCCCGAGGGCACGGGTTTCCGCAACACCCTCGCCATCCAATCCACGTCCATCCGGCCGATTCAAAACGTGGAACATTGGGTGATTGGTGCTGACTTGACAGCAGGCGATAGCATCACCTTACGGCACGTCAACGACACCACTGTCGCTGTCCTCTCTGCCAACGAAACAGCCCGAAGCATTCGTTTGGAGTCACCGGGAGTTGTGTTCCAAGACAGCCTGACTGCAAGCCATAGAGAAGTGTTCGTCAACCACAACGCAAGCCCGACGCATTGGATGATCGTCACCGTTTACGACGCAGACGAAGTCCCCATTCACCGACAGGTCACCCTCACGCTGTCTGGCCTGGAAGTCCACACGTCGCTTGGCATGGGAGAGCATCAAATTGTGCTCATGAACAACGCCCGTGCTGAACGATTCCCGAACGGCTTCTGGGACGTTAGTGCTATGCCGGAGGTGGAATTTGACCGAATGGCAAACGACGAACTTCGTTTGTCAATGTTGTTGACCGACATCATCACCAACGGATCCATTGGTACGGGCTCAAACATCGGCCTCGAATTCGTCTCTCAAGGACCCATGACCCTCTTTACAGGACAGGCATACAACGTGCAATTCAGCGTAACGAACGCGCTTCACGACATCATCACGCCTCAGTATCACGACAATTGGCTCTCGGAATACATCATCCACCGCTCTGCAGGAACCCTAGACACCTACATCGGGTTCGCACCCTACGAACGTGCAAGTGGGGCCGACGGGTTCAGCGTCTCTGCCCAATCCCTTCCACTTTACCTTGAGGTTGACCTCCAACGCATTGAGGTGAGCCGATGAGGGGAAACCTGCGTCGAGAGGATGAAGCCGTTTCGGCTGCTGTTGCAACCGTGTTGCTCTTCGGCGGCGTGCTCTCCATCATCGGCTTGATGATGGTCTCGATGATGCCGGTTATCGAAGAGATGGAAGGCTCGGTTGAACGCCACGACATGGCCTCTCAGATGTCGCTCCTGGCACATCAAACCTCGGCGCTGAGCGAACGTGGCATGCCCGGGGACTCAACCCATGCAACCTTGATTCCGGTTGATGGAAACTTGGTGTGGGACAGCATGCGTGGTGGAATGTGGTACTCGGCCACATGGAAAGAAGACATGTCACTGCGGGCTCGTAGCGTGTTGGACTTTGACGATACTATGGAGATACGTCACCCTGAAAGTTTCGTTGAAGCGGTCTGTGTCACCGATCTACGACTCGGGCCGGATCGCCCCTACTATTACACGCTGGAGTCGGTCCTGGACAACGTGCTGTTCACGGTCAAACCCGGGCTCGCCATGCCCCTCGGCCCCATCGACGTGAGCCTAAACATCAACGGAGTTGAGCAACAAAACGTTATGCTGCGAGTCGACGAGGTTCATTCCTTCGACCTCACCAACATTGACGAAGCCGTTCTAAGCTCCACTCACGCCCTCACCGTCATGGGGAAAACCGGTGAAAGCGGGGCCACCTATGTCCTGCCAAACGCACCTGAACCCGCCGATAAACGAGGCCTTGCTTGGAGCATCCCCGTTTCATCCGGGACCGCCAAACTGCACGTCATCAGCGACACAGCCAACCAGATTCACTTGACCACCGACGAGGGAACCACCATCCATTACGCCCTTCCAAGCGGTTTGGCCAGGACCGTCGTCTCCTTTTCGCACGAACTCACCATGAGCGAAGACTCCATCGTCCACATCACCACGAGCACCCCCTCCCGCCTACTCCTTCAAGAAAACACGTCTTCGGAGAACGGACTCACAGCATGGCCATCCTCGACCGGAGCCTATCTCGGTCACGCCTTCAGCCCGCCTAACCTCAACGGCACGCTTCGGTTCACCAATCCGGGAGATTCGGTGGTGACGGTGACCTGGAGAGGAGGAGGTATTTCAGTGGCAGCAGGTGGCCATGAACACGTTCAATGGCCTCCCGCACAAAACGAGGGCGCAGCCACCTTGGACGCAGACGGCGACCTCTTTGTGACTTGGGCTGCAAGCGCATCCATCAACACCACCGACGCTCAACCCGGCAACATGATGTTGCCAGCCGACGACACAGGTGCTCTTTCGGGTGGCATGTTCACCTACACCAACGAAGACACCCAAACGGCAGAGACCCTCCTTTTGCGACTGGCTGGGTACACCAGTTCATGGAATGCGAGTGGGGTTGCCAATCAGACAGGTATTTTCCTCGATAGGAACAACCACGCATTGCTCTCTGTAGCAGAGGGAACCACCAGCGTGGCCGTTGAAGCCGGCCATCCATTGCGCATTCTCCGTTCATCCGGACAGGCAGGCCTCCACCTTGTCCCCCACGACGGTGCCGACCGATGCACCAGCATTGGCACCCAAGCAAGCGGTTGGATTACCACAGACTTGCCGTGGGAGCGCATGGGTGGGCGGGGTGAAATCGATCTTCGAAATGCATGGGCTGAGGGACGCCATCCTGCCAGCGTCAGCATCGATGTTATCGGGAGCGATGGCATCTCAACCCACGCTCCAATCGGGACCGTGTGGTCCTTCCATCTCTCTCGCCTATCCTATCAGTTCCAATCCTCCATCGACGGCATGGAAGTGGCATTCAGTGGTGGAGCCGTAGTGACCAACCACCCCGAGTTCAAGCCATATGTCGTGATTCCCCCCTCCGACCGGGGGGGTCCAGGGCCTCGGTTTGCTGCGACGATCCCTTCGTTGCATCCAACAGCAGAAAGCGATAGTGGCGCAGGCGAGTTGGAACTTGACATCGAACTTATTCACCGCATGTCGCTTGCCTCAACACCGGCCTACGAAGTTCGCCGTGGGTGGTCTGAACCCTACGGCACTGCCATTGCAGACAATGCGGGTATTGGTTTGGAAGCAAGTGAAGATTGGACCGTTTACCCCGGACGTCTTGACCTCTTGACCGATTATGTCGGGTGGGTACCCGACCCAAGTTACGGCACGGCTGAAGCCGTGTGGCACACAAACGGCGAGATTATCGAATTCACACTGCAACTTGCGTCGCTTGATGTCACCACACGGGAGGTGTTGCTGTGAGAACAGGCAAGATCGTGAGGGACACCCGAGCTGCTGCAACAGAATTGGGGTACATCTTCACCTTCCTGCTCGGCGTGTTGTTGCTGACCATGTTCAGTGTCTGGGCGTGGGACATCGAAACCAACACACGTTTGCGCTGGAACGAAGAAGCCATTCAAGCCAACATGGACGACCTTGCTGCTGCGGTTGAACGAGCAGACGAAGCCAGCCGACTGGGAGGTAACATTTCCTATGCTGAGGAAGTGAGTTGGCGACCAACTGAAGCAGATGAATCGCTGTTTTTGCTTGAGCTCACCGACACAGCGATCAAACTCATTGACGAGGGAGGGCCGCTGGACATGGAGGTGGCGCTATCAGGAACCGGAGCCGGCACGCATGAAGGTCGAGTTCCGCTGGCCGGTGTTGAACGGGTTTGGGTCGTTCATGAAGACGGCGTGACCAGTTTATCCCTTGACCGTCCATCAGCGGTCCAGTGACCCATCAACGACCCATCACAGCTCTGTGGACCAACGATTGGACTTCACGCATTCGTGAACGAGCACCTAATTCTCTGAAGACCTTGAGAGCCCGTTGGAGATATTCCATTCGGTCTTGACGTTCAGGTGCCATACCGCCCAAACGGGTCAACAACTCGCCGATTTGCATCCGCAAGTCGTTCGCTTCTGCAAGAACAAGTGCCTGACTGTAGTGTTCCATCGCTTCCTCTGAACGACCAGCATCGTGCAACACTTCGCCGAGCAGTATGGTGATCTCAACCAGCGCCTGCACGTCTCCTGCTTCGTTCATCGCCTCAAGCGCTTCGTTGTAGTGGAACAGGGCCAATTCGGATTGGTTTACTTTGGCATAGTATCGGCCAAGAACGGCCTGAGCTCGCGCATGCAGAGCAGCATCGTCCATCGTTGAGGTCCGTTCGTGCGAGTCCATGGCGTGCTCCCTCGCTCTGTCAACCTCACCAAGGTCAATGAGCGCACGTGCCAGTGTAATCTGACTGTTGATTAGCGCATCATCGTTGGACCCTTTGAGTATCGATTCCACTTCTGCATAAGCCTCAAGGGCCTTGGAACGTTCGTTTTTCCTTCGCAACAAATACCCGATATTGTTGTAGGTTCTCGCAGCCCATTTTGCATGACCGAGAGAAATGTAGTGTTTGAGCGCCTTCTTGTGACGCTCAAGGGAGACGTCGCTGTTCCCTTGCTTACGGCTGACGTCAGCGAGTGAGGAGAGCACCTCGGCTTGCACCAGTATGTCGGCGTGTTGTTCTGCCGAGGACAGTGCTTGTTGCAGGAGATTTTCCGCCTCGTCAAGACGGCCAAGAAGGGCCAAAATATCTCCTTGAAGTTGTGAGAGCGTCAACCGAACCTCGGGGCCAAGTTCGTCCACGGCCACTTGTTCAATCAAGCCCAACAATTCCATGTGCCCTTGCGACACAAGTTGACGCCCTTCCTCAACGATGAGGGTTGATGCCGCTTCATGTTGACCGGATTGGATGGAGTGATAGACCATCTCAATCAGTACATCATGGCTCTGTGACTGCTTTTTGTACCACTCGCTGCACTTGCCGTGGAATTCTTCCTTGAGCGCTGGCGTGAGGCTCCGCAACAAAAATTCACGAATCAAATCGTGAACATCGTATGTCTCAGCGTCGGCTTGGCGAGCCAGACCCGACTCGACCAAACCGTCGAGTTCGTCTGTGTTCAGTTGTTGCTGTGCAAGGGCCTCGAGCGGGGCTGGTTCACGGAAAACGGACAATGCGGAGAGAACTCGCTTTTGTTCGGCACTCAGTTTCGAGAAAATCTCAACCGTGACGTAATTTTCCAACGTTTCGTGGAACGCACCTGCCGATGCACCTCGGTTAATCAACTCAAGAACGAGCGGGTGGCCTCTGGAGAGCCCGTGGATGTGCAACCATTGTTCATCTTCCAGTTGTTCAAAACTCGACAAAAGTTTCCGGCCCGATTCAGGATCCAAACCGTCCAAAGGAAGCACGAGGCTCGCGATACGACCCTCTGCGTCTTTGGTTGGGACCACAGGTTTGAACGAACGGGAAAAGATGACCAGACCTATTTGCTCCTCGCTTCCAAGAAGATTGAGGGACATGGCTTGGAAGGTCTGGTGCAACACAAGGTCTGCAACCTTGTGAAAGTCGTCAATAACAATCAGCGAGGGTGCTCCCTTGAGTGCTTCAACCAACAGACGGGCTGCGTCTGCAGGTTGAGGTACTGGTGTTGCAGCAAGGTAGGTGGCAAAATCGGGATTCCCCATGCTTGACAGCCAGTCTGCGGCCGACTCGAAGAACGATCGGGAGCCTTCCCAATCTTGGCAACGGTGGTAGAGAAGGTTTCTTCGATGCATAAATCGTTCAATCAACTTCGAGGCTACCGTCGTTTTCCCAATACCAGCAATCCCAGGAACAAGCAGGGTTGTGGCCCTTGCCTCAAGCAAGTTCGCCATGTTGTCAAGTTCCGTGGTTCGGCCGTAGAAATGACGAAGCCGTGGCAAATCTGCCAATGAAGTCACCAATTGCTTCTCAACGTGCTTAGATAGGTCTCGTTCCACCAAATCAGCACTTAGGGTACGAAGGTCAAGCGAATTGTTGTCATCCATGTAGCGAATGATGTCAACGGGCCGCATCTCAAACGGAAGAAGTGCTTTTGCCCCGCTCAGCGTCGTTTGTTCGGCAGCCTTGTCTTCAAAGACACAACGGACTGGGAACTCCGAAAGACGCTCCCAAGTTTCCGTGGCCAACGTGACTCCGCTATCGGTGAGAAAATACGCTTTTCGTTTTCGAGAGACACCCTTCACGTGGGCTTGCCTCTCGACGAGAATGCCCTGGTCCTTCAAGCCCGAGATGGCCCTCGGCACGTTTGAGCGAGCAATGGCCACAGCGTTGGCGATTCCCATTTGCGAAAGTGCAAAGGGTACTTCGATGCTGTCCTTAAAATCAGAATAATCCAACAGGTGCAAAAGAATGCGCTCTTGCACCCCGGGTTTTCCTTGGCTTACCATGCCTGCAACCTCGGTAACCAATCACTGCTGGGGAGGCTGATAGTTCGGGTCTGGAATCCATTGGTTGGATTCTTGGTCCCATAGCCAGCCAGGATGCTGTGAGGCTGCTGGAGCCGCAGCTTGTTCGACGGCGGGTTCAGCCGCTGCAACAGGTGCTGCTTGTTCTGGAAGCGTAGGCGTTTGCTTAGCCTTGGCCCAAGCGTACGGATCTTCATCAACTTCTGCTTCTGGACTGGTGAGGTCATCCTCATCGGGAATGTCTTCAAACTCAATGAAGAAGAAAGCACCTGCTCCCAAGAGCACCAGAACGGCAATCACAATGAGCACGATTCCGAGAATTCCAGAACCTTCGCCTGAATCACCGGAGACAGTGATGGAAAATTCTGCAGCATCTGGTTGTCCGGCGAAACTGAATTCCTGTCCGTCCATTTCAAAGATCACTGCAGAATTGCCTTCAATTCCAAGTTGGCTTGCGGTAAGGTCCATTCTCCATGTACCGTCGGAAAGGACTCGCGTTGAGTTCAACTTCGCGTTTCCATCTGCAAAGCGTATGTTCACCAGACTGCCAGGTAGACCTTCACCTTGGAAGGTGGCCGGGTCTTTGGTGGTGATGGCACCGGAGTCAACACGCTCGACGCTGAACGAAACGGCCCGAACCAAGAAATTCACCTTCAACGAGTAAGCTTTCGATTCTTGGTCGTCCTGCGCATAAATCACGACACCGTTGAGCGACCAGTCTGAAATGACCGATGTGCTTTGCCAGAGGAAGGTATCCATTGGGTCAAAAGTCAGTTTACCGGTCGGCGTGATGGCGATGTACTGTTCGTAGAGGTCATCTTCGCTGGTTGAATCATCGTCATAAACATAGAATTCAAGATCGTTTGCAGCATCACCGGTACCATCGGGGTCGGAGAAGAAATCAGCGAGCTCAAATGAAACTCCACCACCACATCGCTCGAAGGAATTGGAATTTTCATCGCAGAAGATGGTCCACGTTCCAACCCAGCCCGTTTCGTTAAACACAGGATCGATGTTCTCTGCATCCAGCGGATTGTTGATGGTCATCCGCCACATGACCGTTTCTGAATAATCATCCCCGTCATAGGCACGTACACTCACCGAGTAGACATGGTCATGGACCAAATCAGAGGTATCCCAATTGGCAATCCATGAACCGTCTGCGTTGAAGGACGTGACTGGAAGTGGCCCGTTGTTCAACACCAAACCGTTGGCAAGGTCCGTGATCTCAATTTCAACCCGGGTCACGAAGCCACCAACATCGCGAGCAACGCCGATAATCTTCGTTTCTTCAGAAGCACGGACAGTGTCTCCGTCAATACCACCTGTCAATTGATCAGCCGAGCCAATCCACGACAATTGGAGATTGGGTGGAATGTTCTCGTTGTTGATGGTGATGGTCCGAACCTCCACCTGACATCCCGTGTTGTCATCGATACAGAAATCGCTGTCAGCGGCCCAAACAGTGACCGTGTAATCGCCGCTCGGGAGGTCACTGACCAACCATTCGTAAGACCAACTGGTTGATCCTGCTTGGAAGAACTGCTGCTCCATGTCGTTTGGTCCTTCGATGTGGAACCAAATCTGCTTCACATCACTGCCGTAGGTTCCTTGATAGGGGTCAGAGGCCGTTCCTTGGAAGAGCACTTTGCCAGTGTTGTGGGTGCTTCCTGAGTTCGGCACATCCACCAGGATGGTTGGAGCAACCAAGTTGAGTTTGTATTGACGCACCTCAACAGGCGAGTAATCAAGTCCGTCGTAGGAACGAATACGGAAGGTCACGTCACCTTCGCCATCTGGATGAGCAGACAGGTCCCACTCAAACGACCAGTCTTTGAAGGGGTGATTGGCCATGGTAATGTCGCCGTTTGAACCTGAAGCGTCAGAGGCAGAATACCAATCTGTGGAGCCTGGAGGTTGGATTTCAACACGCTGGATCTTTCCAAATTGAGATTGCATGGCGATGTTGTCGTTAGCGTACGGCCACTTCACTCCGTCCCATGCTTGTCCGGTAATTCGAGCAATGGTGGCGAAGGAATAGCCATCGGGCTCGTTCACTGTGACGCCTGGGCGCAAGTTGTTGAGGTTGATGACGTCGTCAATGGGTCCAGAAAGAACGTAGGAGAAATCCTTGGTACCGCTGCCGAACTTGTAGGCCTCAACCGAGTAGAACGGTTGTTCTCGGCCGGTGGCGCAGTCGGGGTCGTCATCATCAACAAACGTGTCACCGTCGTTGTCTATTCCGTCCGCACACGAGTCTTCATCGACCTTGATCGGTTGTCCAGTGCCGTCGTTGGTCCCCGGGATTGAAGCGTCTTTATCACCAACCACATGGTTCCAGTTTCTGTCAAGGAGGAAATCCGATGGCAGGGAAACTTGTTGCGTGAAGCCCAAAGCATCCGTGGTTAGTTCGTAAAGCGGGAGACCGGTTGCATCTTTGATGACGACGGTTGCTCCAGCGACGTTGGAGTTCTTGGCTTTGACTTGGTAACGAACCAGTTCACCCTCGCGTACTTGCGAGCCCCATGCTGTGTTTTGGTTTTGAACGTGGATCATCGTTGAGTCAAAGTTCTGGAGGTCCGCAAAGGAAAACACCGTGGCGTTATCCACCAGTTCCAAAGCGAGTGGCATTTGGGCGGGAGGCATGGTCACCGTTCCAGGGAGTTTCAAGCACTCATCCTGAACGTAGGGGCACTCAGCACTCAACCAGCGAATGTTCACGGGGTAGAGCTCTCCGTACCCGGGCGATGGGATTTGTTCCGACTGAACGGTGACCCGTGATTCGGTGACGTTGTAGACTTGGGAAACACCGGTCCAACTGTTCCCAGAGAAGTATGCAATGGAACCGTATTTGTTGCCGTAGTTGTCGTCGTGGACACTGACGTTTCCTGCGAATCCTCCTTGAGAATCTGCGGTGTTTCCTTGAACGTTGATCAAAGAGCCCTTGGCACGAATGATGTCACCGACGTTGTTTGAGATGGTGTTGTCCATCACCGTGGCGGATGAACGGAACACGTGAACAGCAGGACAAGCAAAGTCGCCACCGTACATCTGCGAGTTGCATGTACCAGAGTTGTTGGAAATCACGTTGTTGGCAAAGTACAAGCGTGCAGCGGTTGGTGCAGGTACTTGCCATCCTTGATCTTGGTAGTGATATTCGCCAATCAGCACAGGCTCTTTGCCCGTGTCTTGGATGGTGTTGTTCTCAGCGACGACATCCGATGTTCCGTAAATCCACAAGCCGTTCCATCCGCCAACGGGCCCGATGGTGTTCCGGTGAAGTTCAACCACTGACGACCGAATGCCAATACCTGACC
>Ga0181568_10000312_pt1 | contig 42068 bp, 33 predicted proteins | sample 101ome_20_FD_133758 | JGI IMG/M metagenome (GOLD analysis project Ga0181568, IMG submission 133758) | Coastal salt marsh microbial communities from the Groves Creek Marsh, Skidaway Island, Georgia - 101404AT metaG (megahit assembly) | ecosystem: Environmental > Aquatic > Marine > Intertidal...
TAGGACCATTTCCTAAATTTAAAGAAAATGAGCAACACATGCTCAGAGTTATGAACAATCATAGAAAAGCTGCTTATGACTCAGGAGATTATGAAGGCCTTAGCCACGATCTTTTAGCAATTGACCAAGAACTTTGCCCAGAAGACTTATTAATAGCCGCACAACAATCCTGGGATGAAGCAGTTGAGCTCGGAACAAAAAATGGATATCGTAATGCACAAGCAACTGTTTTAGCTCCAACTGGAACAATTGGTCTTCTTATGGACTGTGATACAACAGGTGTTGAGCCAGACTTTGCCCTCATGAAGTTTAAAAAACTTGCTGGTGGTGGTTATATGAAGATTGCGAACCAATCTATAGGACCTGCTTTAGACGCACTAGGTTATGACAATACTGAAGTCACTGACATTATTAATTATGTTATTGGCTCCATGTCATTAGAAAACTCACCGTATATTAATAAAACATCTTTAATCGAAAAAGGGCTAACAGAAGCTGATGTTGCAAATATTGAAGCTGCACTACCGGGAGCTTTCGAGATACAGCATGCCTTTAATGTATTTGTTCTTGGTGAGGAAACTCTTAAAAATCTTGGAATCGCAGAAGAAGAATATACTTCTTTTGACTTCAACTTGCTAGAAAGCCTCGGATTTTCTAGAAGCGAAATTGCTCAAGCTAATCTAGAAATCTGTGGAACACAAAAAATTGAAGGTGCACCTCATCTCAAAGATCAACACTTAGAAGTATTTGATTGTGCTAACAAATGTGGAAAAGATGGTGAAAGATTTATTCACTATATGGGACATGTAAGAATGATGGCAGCTGCTCAACCGTTCATATCTGGTGCAATTTCAAAAACAGTAAATATGCCTAACGAAGCAACAGTACAAGATATCGAAGATTGCTATTTTGAATCTGCAAAAATTGGTGTAAAAGCAATTGCTATCTATAGAGATGGATCCAAGGCTTCTCAACCACTCTCTGCTTCATCAGATGACGGTGACTCTGAAGAAAGCGATCCAGAAGTTAATAAAATTCTCGAAGAAGAAGCCATGCTAATCCAGGGAAATTTTGCTCCAGGTACAAGCCCAACAAGAGCATATGCGGGAGTTAACAGACCACGTTTCTTGCTTCCGGAAAGAAGACAAGGATGGACTCAAGAAGCACGCGTTGCAGGTCACAAAGTGTATCTGAGAACTGGAGAATATCCTGATGGAACGCTTGGTGAAGTATTTATAGACATTGCGAAAGAGGGTGCAACTCTTAAAGGAGTATTAGGTTGTTTTGCAATTGCTGTCTCTAAAGGTCTGCAGTATGGTGTCCCACTAGAGGAGTTTGTTGATACGTTTACATTCCAGACTTTTGAACCAAGAGGAATGGTTGAAGGGCATGAAAATATTAAGATGAGTAACTCAATTATTGACTATGTCTTTAGAGCACTTGGTCTTGAATACTTAAACAGAACTGATATAGTTCAGGTTCCACCAAAAGAGGTAAAAGAGTCTGTTATAACTGAAGATGTTCAAGTTATACAGAAAACTGAACCAGTAGCTCCTGTTCAAAAAAATGAACCTGTAGCTCCTATTCAAAATACCGATACTGAACAAACAGTGCAAGCAGCTACTAATTCTGTAGATACTGTACAAGAAGTTCTTAGTGACATGATGGGAGATGCTCCAGCTTGTGATGATTGCGGACATATAACAGTTAGGAACGGTTCTTGCTATAAGTGTTTAAACTGTGGTAACTCTTTAGGTTGTAGTTAAAAAATTATACCTTAAAACTAAAAACTAAATATAATTGAAAATTCAGGGCGCTTAGCTCAGTCCGGCAGAGCGCTTCCCTTACAAGGAAGAAGTCACAGGTTCAAATCCTGTAGCGCCCACAACGGACACATCAATAATAAATCTTATTATCATCATTAAATTAACAGTATTGTAATAATTATCATATATGAAAAAATCATTGATCATTGAAATATTTGACATCTCAGATATAAAGAGGATTTCTTTTAGAGAAGATATTAATGGATTACGAGCAATAGCTGTATTAAGTGTAGTTTTTTATCATGCAGATTTTTTCTTTGTCAAAGGAGGGTGGTTAGGTGTTGATATTTTTTTTGTTATCTCTGGTTATTTAATTTCAAATATAATCATCAGTGAATTAAATGAACAAAATTTTACATTTAGAAATTTTTACCTTAAAAGAGTAAGAAGGATTCTCCCTGCATTAATTTCAATTATTTTAATTTCTTTACCATTCGCCTACTGGCTTTTAACTCCTGGTGCAATAAAAGAATTTTCAAAATCTACTCTATCTTCGGTTTTTTTCTACTCAAATTATTATTTTCAAAACCTAGATTTTTACAATGCAGAACCGACTAAGCAAATGCCTCTTCTTCATACGTGGAGTTTATCAATAGAAGAACAGTTTTATATTATTTTTCCAATACTTTGTCTTATTATATTTAAATCAGCAAAGAAGTATTTTGTAGTTTACTTATCTGTCTTACTTCTAATCTCTATTTTTCTAAACTCTACAACAAGTGAGTTGCTTAAGTTTTATCAAATCCAATATCGAGGCTGGGAGTTGTTGCTTGGATCTTTGACAATGATTGTACAAAATAAAATTAAGATAAACAACTTGAGCTACATAGGTATTGCTTTTATAACCTATTCGTTATTGTATTTTGATGACTCAATAGTTACTTTAAACTCAATTGAGCCTCGCATTGTTGCCTTACTTGGAACAAGCATGATGTTGATTAATTCTGGTGATAATTTTGTCACTAAAATGTTAAGTACAAGGTATATAAGTCGAGTTGGTCAATATTCATATTCGTTATATTTAATACATCAACCACTTTTTGCTTTTTACTTTGTATATAGAAATAAATATTTTGACACAAGTAAAGATGTTTCCCTTTTTATTCTTTTCATAGTATTATTTATACTTTCATATATCAATTGGAAATTTGTTGAGGTCAAGTTTCAAATAATAAAATTAAAAAAACTTTTTTTAATTTTATTTATTTGTATTTTTGTTATCTTATTATTTATCACTATTTCAGAATTTACAAATGGATTTGAATACAGATTTAGTCACGTTCCTGAAAATGTACTCTTTTATTCGTTAAATACAAACCTATACCCTTCAGAACAAGAAATTAAAAATTTTAATAACTTTTGTGTAAACGATCGAAAGAAAGAAAGCCTTTTAATAATTGGTGATTCAAATATAAATACATTTACATATACATTATTTAGAGAATATAAGAATTTATCATGTAATTTTGAAATTGAAGTTGTATATAACCCAGCTGGTAGATGTTTACTTTCTCAACAAACAGACTCAACTGGAGAAGTTTTTGAATGTAGTGATCAGTATTTTGAGGAATTTTTAAAAAAAATTAGAAGTCGTGATGCCTCTATATTAGCAATTGGTAGATTTGATGCTTGGCTATTAGATTTTAAGGGCGGTCAGGATGTATATTGTAAAAGCTGTGACTATAAAAAGGTCTATGCCAATAGATTGAATGAAATAAGCAAAGCTTCAAAAAAACTATATCTAGTAGAACCAATACCTGTTTATCCTATAAGAGTAGCCGATAGTTACTTGAATAAAAATCATGAATGGGGGGAAGAAATAACTATTTCATACTCCTCTTGGCTGAACTACATATCTGAAACAAAATATTTCTTAGACGATATTAATTTAATTAACACACAAAGACTTTCACCAGAAGAAGTTTTTTGTAATAGTGAAGTTGATAAGTGTTACGCATCATCAAGTAGTGAGATTTATTACTCTGACACTAATCATCTAACTGTGGAAGGAAATATGTTATTAATTGATTACATATTTTCTAATATCCTAGAAAATAATAATTAATTTTAAAATAGAGAATATTTTGTATGTTGGCCTTGAAAATAAAATTTTAGAAATTTTTTCAATGCAACAGGTCAATTAATACAAACAGTCTATATTAATGGTTAAGCAACGAAAGATTTGTTAACACTTCTGTCTAGCTTCAGATATATAAAAACAATATATACAGGTATAAAACTATAGATATACCTGATAGGAGATTCTAGTTCCATATCTCTCCAGACTGAAATATACAAAAGAAAAATAAACAAAAAATTTAGTACAGACAAAAATAGATACAAATTTTCTTCATAGGTATTATCAGAGCGAAACAAATATCTGAAAAGTAAAGAAATTGTAAAAAATAAAACAATTAAATATGTTGCAGGTTTGTCTGTGAATAAATTATTTAAAATGATAACAATATTTTCTAAACTCAAGTTTCTAAATAAAATAATGTCGAGAATGGTATCGCTTATATTTATCTGTACAATATGATGATCTTTTTGGACTCCTCTTAAATAAGTTACATGATAAAGTTCTCGAAGTAAAAAAGCTGACAATAGCAAAAAAGAGTTCTTCCTGTACTTTTTACTAGCAGTAAACACTAAAAAGCACACTAAAAGTAATACTGAAAAAAATTGTTTGGTAATAAATATAAAACTAAATATAAAAAAAACTAACTTTAAATTTTTTTCTTTGTTGTTGGTAAATATTGTAATAAGAATTCCAATAAACAAATATGAGGCAAGTCTCTCGTTCATTAATGAGGTTACAAATAGAAATTGTAACCATGTACTATTGAAAATCAGTATAGAAAAAAACAAACTTGCATTTATTTTATTTTTAAAACTTAATTGAGTCTCAAAAAATAATAAAAGAAATAAGAAATAAAAAACAAAAGCTGTAGGCAAGCCAAATTTATAATTATATAATCCAAAAGAAAGTTTAAAAATAAGTGCGTCTAAATAAGTCATAAACTGTGGATACCCTTCGAAGACAGGGTTGGTTAAGGAAAAATACAAATTATTTTCATAGATTTTCAAAATATTTGGAAGAAACACATCTGCTACATCTCCTATTAAATTTTTGCTAAAAGAAATTTCATCTACTTGACTTAGATTAAATAATCTCATCAAAATAAAGGTTGAAGTAGGAAACAAAATATAAATTTTCTTTTTTAAGTTTATTAAAAAATAAATTAGCCAAAGTCCATTTACTATTACAAAGGTCGTATGTAAGTTAATTTGAGTTGTGAATATGTAACCAATTGATTCAAATATAAAAAAGCTGATTAAATAAAGTATTATGCCAAAGGTTAAGGTAAGAGAATTGTTTGTTAACTTAACCAAGTACCCAAAAGATAACAAAAACAAAAAAATCAATGCCGAAGAAGTTAAGTCAAAAAAATTTATGAAATTGAAATAGTCTTCACTGGTAAGTAAGTTTCTTAGAAGGTTGAAAATAAGTGGAAAAGTAATTATCAACCCTAAATTGTTTACGAACAATTTTTTCATTAGTTTTTTACCTTTAAATTATTTAATAAATTGATATTGTAATTACTACTTAACTTATCTATTGAGTTAAGCGTTATAAGATATATTAAATACGCAAAGATGAAATAGGTTGCGATCCTATTTGTTACTAATGACAAACGCCAGAATTGATTCAACTCTGATAGAGTTAAAGGATCTAATATAAATATTGGATTTGAAAATATAAAATATAACATTGCAAACCTAAAATTAAGTTTTAAGTTCAAAAAAAGTGTTATAAACAATACAAAAAATAATGGAAGTCTATATGAGTGATTTTCATAAACCATGGTTATGAAGAACCAAAAACTAAGACCATACAAACGACTTGAATAAATAAAGTTATTCTTTTGTGAGCTATCATTTTTGAATAACATTAAAAATATGGCAACTACAATGAAAAATAAAATTAAATACATAACCTTATAATTCAACTCTAAAAAAGCTCTAGAATGAAAAGAAATATTTTTAGCATCTTGAAGTAAACCGTAACCAATTTTAGTGTCAGGTGCTCCTGGAATTATTAGAGGCTCAGTTGTAAGAGTATCGAGATAATATACGAATGGGATTGAAAGAGTATAAAAAGATGCTATTTTTAAATTTTTAGAATCTTTATTTAATACAAAAAATATAATTAAGCCAACAAAAATACCAAGAACGTGCAACTTATATAAAGAAAATAGAAATAGTACAAATCCTAAAACAATTGGGTTTTTTTCGTAGTATTTTAAAACCCAATAAAGGGTTACAAAAAAGAAAATGTCTGTATTCATTTGATTAATTAATAAATTTAATGATGGACTTAAAAATATTAATGTAACAACATAATAATTTTCTTTATTATCTCTTAAAACATCTCTATATTGGATTAAAACTAAAAAAATCATTATAAAAGCTGCTATTAAAATTATATTCCAGAGATCACCAGTAATATTTATAATTTTTCTTAATGGACCATAGCCTATTATGTCCGGACATGAGATAAACCGTTCTTCGTATTGAACTTGGAAAATTTCATTTTTAAATTTATTACATTTAAACATTAAAAACTCAAGCTGGAAATCCCAATATCTTGTTGTTCCAGAATACGCTCTTTGGCCCATTTGCTCCCAAATGTTTTGAAATCTAGGAAATAATGAAGTAATAAATTTAGTCATCCAAAAAATATATGGGAGTGAGATGAAAATAGTTTTTTGAATTTTATTGAAATCAAAATTTAACTTTGTTGATAGAAACAAGGCAATAACAAAAAGTGGAAAAAATTCAAAGTTAAAAAATATAAAATAAACGATTAAAGATAAAAATAAGTTGTTATTTTTTGTTACAAAAGGAATTAATAAAAATATAGGGCTGAAAAACTCAATAAATATCTCCATGTCTGTAAATAAATTTATGAGATTGAAGTTGAATAAAAATAGTTCATTTAAAACAAAATTAAAAATAATAATTGAAAAAAAGATAAAAGTTGGTTTCAAGTTTTTTTTAAAATATAAATATAAATAAAAAGTTAATAAAAATAAATTTGCAGTAAAAGAAAGTAAATTGAATACTTTATTATTTGTCCCATAAAATAAAACTATCTTATTTCCTTCAACCTCCCAAAAATCCACGATTTTACCAAAACAAAATATATTAGGAATATCTGATGAAACATAAACGTCTCTTGGTTCAAGTTGATAATTTGTTGACTGTACTTGTATTAATTCTTGTACACTTATAGACGAACTACATAAACTCAAATTTTTATTTTCAACTATGAGCTCTTTGCTAATATTAAATTCTTGAACTTTGTTAGTTGCATTGACAAATGTGGTTAATAATAAAAAAATAACTAATATCAAAGCAACAAAAAGATTTAACTTATTTTCTTTAAACATTTTTCTCATAATTTTTTTCAAATAGTATTGAATATATAATAAATAAAAGACTCAAGCAGTTAAAAAATAAACCAAGACTAACTCCATACACTGGTTCTATAAAACTATGAGGTTTCGGCAACATAACAAAAAAAATAAAAAATTGGATTATAAGTTGTTGTCTATTTTTTTCTTTTGTATAAAGATATAAAAATAATGGAATTAGTAATAAAGTTAAATAATAATCAGCTATTTTTGGCGAAATAATTAAAGATGAAATTAATAAAATAATAAATGCTTCATCAAGATTAATTTTTTTTCTTACAAACAGATAATAAACATAGAGGCAAATCGTTATAAGCATGATAAATACTAACTCATTAAGAATTTCTCTACTTAAAGAATCTATATTTAACCCTAGATTGAAAAACAATTCGGCAAAGCTTTCTTTAACCATCAATAAAAAAGCAAAAAGAGAGCTATTAAAACCATCACCTCCATATGAAACATATTGATTTATTAACTCATCTGCATATAAAAGAAAATTTTTTACTAATACTTCTATTGAGTAATTATTAATTACTAAAGATAAATATTTTAAACATAAGAAAAAAATCGAAAGAATTGAAATACCCAACTTTAAACTGTTTTTAAAAAACAAAATAATATTATCTTTATAAAGGAATAAAGGAACAATTAGAATCAAATTTGGTCTTAAATTAATAATGATAGAGAGTAAAAATAAATCATAAAAATTTAGAGATTCTTTAAAATATTTTTTATAAAAAACATTCATCAAAATTATAAAAACAATTATTGAAATAAAGTTTCCTCTCTGGATAGCAAAATAAAATGGAAATGATGAAAGAATTATAAAAATGTATAAGTATCTGTTTTCAAAAAAATATTTTTTTAAAGTCATATAGGCTAAAAGCGACATAGAAAAAGATAAAAATGTTATTAATAAAAACACATTGTTAAAGAATTTTAAAAAATAACCAAAAACTACTATAGTTGATAAATAAAGAGGAGGTAAACCATAGTGTCTTGGTGTGTTCTTGTAAATACCCTGAGAACATTGCGGTGTTTCTTTAAATTCTTTGCACGTTAAAGATATATGCTCTATAAAATAGGGATTATCTAGATAAAACTTTTGATTTATCCCTTTAATATCTTTAACTTCACTTCTGTCAAAAATAAATTCTAAGCTTACTGCAAGTTTTATAGTGTCTCCAAAATTATCTTGAGATGGAAAAAGTACTTTATAATTCCTATCAGAATCTGTACTTGCTTTGTTGTTATTGTAAATATTCGTACTAATTTGTAATGAGAGAATAATTGAAATTGCTACAAAAAAATAAGTTTTAATTAACCTAGAAGAATCTATTTTGGTATCCCTAATGTAAATGTAGAGAAATATAAATTGAAATGTAAATAAATAAATGAAAATATTAGATCCGTAATTATTTATAAAAATTAGCAAAATTAAAAGAAAAATAATAAAATGAGTCAAAAATATTACATACTTATTTGAAACTATTTTGTGAAAAATTATTAAATAAAACAGAATAAATAACGGAATTATAAACAATGTTAAAAAGTTTAAGTTTTGAATTAGAGAAATCTCCATACCTAAATATTAGACAGAAATTATATTTGAAAATTTTTTTGTTGCAACAAATTTTTTCAAAACATCTATAAACAAAACTGAAGTGAGATAAACAGCAAGACTATATAGACCTGCTCTTTGAATAAATATTTCTAAACTATTAAAGATATCTCCATATATTTGTGTTGATGGAATCAAAGTTATGCTTAACAAAACCAAATATTTAATTGAGTTGTTTGAATACACAAAAACAAGAAGTAAGAAAGGTAAGAAATTTGCAAGCCTGTATGATTGATTTGAAAGCATCAATGTAAAAATGAACCAAAAAAAATATCCGTAAAACAGATAGCTCTCACTTAGTAATTTTTTATAATCAGATTGTAAAATCACTTTTTTATACTTTATATTAAGCAAAGACACAGATAACAATATAATTAATGAAATTAAAATTAAGACATATTGATTAATGTTTGAAAAAATTAAAAATTGTTTTAAATCTAACAAAACTCCATATCCTACTCCTTGATTGCCCACGTTTGCAAAACTTCCTAAATCATAGTTAGATGTAGTGAAAAATTGACTCCTGATACTTGAAGTACCCGAGTCATTAAAAATAAAATATGTAAAAATAAATAGAAATGAAAGATTGGTGCTGAATACTTTTAACTCCCTTTTTAAGACAGATGCTAATAACAAACCAAATAAAATTGGGACAGTATGTATTTCAAGTAAACTTACTAATAGAATTAATGCTGATTTAAATACAAAATATTTTTTGTAATTTTTTAGAGCTAAAAAAGCTAAAATAAAAGTTAAAATATCAAAGTTTCCTTCATAAAATAAAAAATTCATAACAGGAGTTAGAAAAAAAATAGAAACTAAGTATTTATATTGAGGATAATTTTTTAATAAATTTAAATAAATTATTATGAAGAAAACCAAAAACAAAAAACTTGTAAATATTACTCCATTCCAGACATCAAATGGAAACTTGATATACCTAAATACTGGACTATAAAAATTAGCTGGACAACTAAATTTATAATCAGAAAAATAAAAAAAAGTAGAGTAATTTTCATAAAACTGACACTTTAGTGGCCCGAGTGTTAACCACATATCTGGATATCTTTGAACTCCAGATATAGGATCTTGAATAGTAGAAAGCCAAATTGGATCATATTTTTTACTCAATGAAGAGACAAATCTTATAACCTCTCTAATAATTGGTAGTGAAAGGAATATAAAGTTTTGAAGTGGGGTGAATCTAAATTTATATTTATATTTGATGAATAAAATTATTAATACGAAAACTAATAGGGAAGGCTTAATTAGAGTAAATAACAAAAGTAATGTAACTAAATATCGATTATTAATTTGTTTTTTCAAGAAAAAAAGAAAAATTATAAAAAAATCATATTTTAATTCAGATGGATTAACTCCCGTTGAGCCAAACGTTCCAAAACCTTTATTAATAAAGAAAATATATCTGACGTAAATAAAAAACGAAGCAAATAAAATTAAATGGAGATGATAGTCTTTTGTTTTTGTAAAAAATATTACAAATAGAGTAAATAAGAACTGAAAAACAATATTTAAATAAAGTACAAAAGGATTGTAGTTAATTTGTATGATGAAATCTTTTCTTTGTTTATATTCATAGCTATTTAAATCAAAATACGGCTCGTTATTTTCATTAATTTGTACTAACAGAATTTCACCAAAACAATCTAAAGATGTTTTACTTTTCCAGTCAAGATTGTCAATATAATCTATTTCAAAATTTTCTGATTGAATCCTTTGTAAAATAGAAACATCTTGATCATCTATAATGCAATTTTGATCAACATATTCATATACATTATTTTTAGAAATGTCATTTTCTGTAACTATTTTTTGATTTAGAAAAAAAACATTTAAGAATACTATTAAAACTAAACTCCAAAATCCTATGATTTTGAAATTATTAATTTTATTGTTAAGTAAAAACATATCTAAGATTCAATTTAATAAATACTTGTAAAATTTTATTAAATATCTCAAATTATTTGATGTGAACAACCTTCAAGAACCATTTCACTTATGAAATTCTGCAATTTTTTGTTTATGTGGCTACCAATAGGTAAATAGATTCCTTGTTTTCCAATATATTCAGAATTGTTTAGGTGGTCTAGATGAAATTTACTATTTAAAGCTTTTTGTAAATGAAGTGGCCAAAAAAAGTCTCTAACTTCAATATTTTTTGAACTTAAAAATTTTTTTAAAATTTCTCTGTTAATTTTGGAATTTAGCACTAGTCCGTACACCCAAAAATGATTAGATGTTTGATTATTTAATAGTAAAGGTGTTTTAACAAAGTTTTCATGATTTTTAAATAGATAATTATAAAATTGTCCTTGTTTCATTTTTAAATTAATAACATTATTCAAATTTTTAATTTGAGAAATTCCTAAAGCAGCTTGCAAACTACTCATTCTATAATTCCAGTAAAAATTGTCATGATTAAATCTATTTGGTTCTTTAAAATCAAGGTTTATCATTTGCTTTAACGTTTCATAAAAATTTTTATTATCAGTTAAAACAGCCCCCCCTTCACCAGTAGTAATGTGTTTGTTAGCATAAAAACTAAGAGTAGAAACATCCCCAAATGACCCACATTTTCTGTTTTGATATACCTGACCATGTGCTTCAGCACTGTCTTCAACTAAGAAAATATTATTATCTTTACAAAACATTTCAATTTCACTAGCCTCTGCCGTTAATCCATATGTATGCACCATCAATACAGCCTTTGTTTTTTCTGTTGTAACTTCTATAACATTATCTAATGTCATATTCCATGAATCAAGACTTACATCACAAAAAACAGGTTTTGCACCAGCTCGTAAAACAGCTGCCAGGCAAGAGATAATTGTAAATGAGGGTAATATGACTTCATCTTCTTCTTTTAAATTTAAAAGCCTAAGTGACATTTCCAATGCAACTGTTCCGTTTGACAAAGCGACCGCATATTTCCTATCAAAGCTTTCAGCCAATTTATTTTCAAATTCATTAATTAAAGGACTCGTGCCAGATATTAAATTATTCTTAACCGCAGATAAGACAGCTTTTCTATCTTTTCTAGTTAATTTAGGCTCAAAGACTTGTATCATAAAATCTAATTTTGTCATTTTCTTCTTTATATGGACCTTGTTTAATTTCAATAAATTTAGAATCTTCAATAATTTCGATTCCATGACCACCACCTACCAGTATTATGGATTCTCCAGAAGAAACTTCAATACTTCTTATATATTTTTGATTTAAATCAAAAAAATTAACTTTTAATTTTCCACTTATAACTGTTATTGCCTCAGAAGTTTTAACTATATTCCTATTTTGATCTTTATGTGTGTGGCTAATTATTTCTTCACCTTTATCTAATTTAAATACACCAACTTGAAATTCAGATTCGTTTGATGTTAAAAATTTCTTTCCATCTTTAAAAAATTTTCTTGAAACATACAAGCCAAGTAGATTTCCAAAATCATCAAAAATTTCCATTATTTATTTTCTCCGTCTACTTTTGAACGCAGTTGATATATAAGGAATTGAAAGTGAAAGTAGGTTTAAAATGCTTCCACTAGTTTTTGATTTACCATACATTCTAGGTTTACAATAATATCCAATCTCTATTAAATCTACATCATTATTCTGTAGATCCATAATTACATTTATAAAGTACTCTCCATATACTGCATTTTCAAACATTTCTCTAAAAAAGTAATCTCGTGGACCAACAATAAAACCGCTTGTCATATCTTTGATTTTACTATTTAATAAAAACTTAAGAATTTTATTAAACTGAACAGACAGAAATACAGCATATATTGAATCTTCAGTTTTATTTAAATTTTTATATACACTTTTACTGTTTTCATTATATTCTACCTGGCCTTTGTAACCACCTCCTTCAACAAACCTTGAGCCAATAACAACAGAAGAATTGTTAGCTTGTTGGGTGTTTATTAATTTAACTGCAGTAACCGCATCCATAGAACCATCTGCATCTAACCACATAACATTTTTTTTGGTAGAGTTTTGGATACCATCATAGATAGACAACGGCAATGAAGCTTTTGAAGACCTTAGATAGAGTTTGATTTTTTTATTTTTACCTTCAAACTCTTTAACTATATCTACAGTTTTGTCAGTTGAATTATCGTCAATTACTAAAATTTCATAATCAACTATTTCAATCTTTTCTAATTCAGAAACTAATTGTGGTATTAAAAATTTTAGATTCTCTTCTTCATTATATGTTGGGAGGATAATAGAGATGCTCATGATTAATATAATACAAAAAAATTAATCATCAATTTCAACTTCAACAAACATAAGATAACCAAAAAAATTGTTAAAAGTATTTGAAATAAAATTTTCAACTTTAATTCCTGTTTTCAAACTAAACAACGAAAACAATACTCCAAAATTTAAAAATTTTTGAAATTTGTTTATTTTGTAATCAGTTTTTGAAATAATTTCAAGAAGTCTTGTTTTCGTAAGCTTGTTTATGTTTACCTTTGAGTAATTAACAGAACTAAAAAAGTTAGAGATTATTTCAAGAATTCTTATAAAACTATTGTAATTTGGAGTAGTGATTATAATTTTACCGTTTTTAGATAAAGAGTCTTTAAATTTATTCAAAAGATTCAAAATTTCTCTGTCCTCTAAGTATTCAAAGAGACCCATTATTGTTATAACATCATATTTTCTTTTGAAAATTTTTTTTTCATCAAAAGTAAATTCTGAATTATGATTTTTATATTTTTTATTTGCATATTCAATTTGTAATTTAGAAACATCATAGCCTACTGATTTTGATTCAGAGTATAAACCAATTAAAGTTCCTGGACCACATGCATAATCTAGGTGGTGAACGTTTTTCTTAAGATATTTAGAAACTTTAGTGTAAGAAATATAATGCCAATTTGATTGAATCTTAGAACTGTTATTTAAGCCATTATGACTTAAATCGTAATATCCAATTGGAATAGCATTGTCCCAAAAATTATTTTTTTTCATATTTTAAATTTTAGTTTTTAAATTTTATAATCTAAATAGTGAAATTAAATGATTAAAAAATTTTCATTACCTTTATTCATAATTGTTTTTCCAATTTTTATTTTTGACTTTATAAATTTTGAAAAATCATTGTATGTTATAAGTTTTATTTACTTATTTCTCTTATCTATTTACTTAATGTATTCCAATAAAAACACTACAAACTTCTTTAGTATTGGGGCACAAAGAAATAAAAATTATAAACTATTATTTTCATTTTTATCATTATTTATTTTTATACTTATTAGTCAAAATTATCTTCTTAAGTATGAGACTGTGTCTTGGGATGTGCCGTCATACTTGGTTTCAACTTACGATGTTAAACAAGGAAACCTACCTTTTACTTCACAGTGGGAATCAAAAGGCCCACTTTTAGCTTATGTTTATAATTTTTTATTAATATTATCAAATAACAGTTTTGTTTATTTCAAAATAGTTAATGATTTAATTCTTTATTTAATTTCAATAATTATTTTTTTAATTGTTTACCAAAAACAAAAAAGTATTTTATTTGGATTGTTAACTTCTTTGTTTTTTTCATCTTTAATGAGCATGCGTTGGTACTTAGTTGAATACTCTGAATTATATTGTGTTTTGTTTTTATCAATTAGTCACTATATTTATGAAAATAAAAAAATAGAAAATGTCAAAAGTTATTTTCTTATAGGAATTTTTATTTCACTATCTTCATTGATAAATCAAGTTACGGTATTGTTCCTAATTCCAGTATTAGTTCTTATTTGTTATAGAAAATTTAACATTAGAAATTTTAAAGCACTTTTTCTTGGTAGCTTATTGCCCCAACTTTTATTTTTCTTTTTATATTTACAGGCAGGACTCGCAAAGCTATATCTAGCAAATTATATATCTATACCTTTGGGATATTCAAACGACGTATCTGAAAGCAACTTTTATGAGCTTAGGGTTTATTTAAGAGAATTCTTTCAATATAACGAATTCTTATATCTTGCAATGATAACAACCATTTTTATAAGCATTTACAAGCTTGTACAAAACCCCAACTTAAATAAGAATATAAATTTTGTTAACTTAAATGTGATTATTTCACTTTCTATTTACTTTATTGGAGCTCATAATTATTCAAACCATTTATTTTACTTTTTATATTTTTTAGTTTTTTTAAGCTTAAATTCTAATTACTTTAGTAAACACTCCTTTTTATTTATGTTACTTATTATTTTTACAGTATCGTCAATTTTTATAAGTACTTATTCTGAATCATTTTCAAATTTAAAAAATGTTAGAAATATTGAAGATGATTATCCTCTGTATAAGCTTTCAAGAGATATCGATAGTTATTTTCAAGAAGATTATAGTATTTTTGCGCTGGAATATGTTTTAATCTTACACTATCTTAATCTTCCAAATTATTCATATATAGTGCACCCGACAAATCACTTTGAAAATTATATCACCAAGCCTCTCATTAATGCTGGGGTAATTTTACCTGATCAAGTTAATATACTTTTAAATCAAGAGCCAGATGTAATAATATGTAATTCAATAAGAATTCATAAAGGGAAGCCTTTGGAAAATAAAAACTTTGATTGCAGTCTTGATTATTACGAAGAAAATTATGAATTACTAGATACAAGTATGTATAGAAGTGACAAATTTGTTGAATACTATTTTGATCCCTACAAAGAAATGAATGTATTTATAAAAAAAGATAGATAAAAAAACTGTTAATGTTTAATATATGAGAATTTCGGATCGTATAGCTGAACTTTTACACAAACACGATATAGAGCATGTGTTTATGGTTACTGGTGGTGGAGCTATGCACCTAAATGATGGTTTAAGCAGAAATAAAAACCTTAAAATAATAAATCTTCATAATGAACAATCTTGTTCAATGGCTGCAGATGGATATGCTAGATTAAATGGTAAGCCGTCTTGTGTAAACGTAACAACTGGACCAGGTGGAATAAATGCAATAAATGGTGTTTATGGTGCATTCACAGATTCAATTCCAATGATAGTAATATCTGGTCAAGTAAAAAGAGAAACATTAAATTATCAAAATTCAAAATTAAGACAACTAGGTGATCAAGAAAACAACATTGTTTACATGGTAAATAAAATAACTAAATTTTCATATATTTTGAAAAATCCTGATTACCTAGATAATGTTTTTGAATATGCAATAAAACTTTCCAACTCTGGTAGGCCAGGTCCGGTTTGGATAGATATTCCAATAGACATTCAGGGTGCTTTATACGATAGAAAAAAGCAAAAACAATTAAAACAATTAAAAGAAATAAAAAGCAAAACTTATACTGAGAATAAATTAAATCAAGATGTAAGCCTTTTGGCTCAAAAAATTAAAAAAGCTAAACGACCAGCAATAATTGTTGGTGGAGGCATTAGAGCTTCAAACTCTCATGAAGAATTTTTAACATTTATTGAAAAAACTAACATCCCTGTTTTAACAGCATGGAATGCACATGATGTATTGTATAATTATCACAAAAATTATGCTGGTAGACCAGGGACTATTGGAGATCGCCCAGGGAATTTTGTAGTTGAAAATTGTGATTTACTTATTATTTTTGGATCAAGACTCAACATTAGACAAATTGGATACAACTTTAAAGATTTTTCAAAAAACTCATTTAAAATTATGGTCGATGTTGATAAAGAAGAACTTAATAAGAAAACCTTAAATATTGACATGAAACTTAATTATGATCTAAAAGATTTTTTGAATACTTTAAACAAAAAAAATTACACATTCGACTCAAAAGAGCATAAAGAGTACTTAAAATGGACAAAAAGTTTATTAGAAAGATTCCCTATATTTGACTCGACTAAAATTTCTAAAAATAAAATAAATCCATATCATTTTATTGATGAACTTTTTAAAAGTTTAAAAGAAAACCAAGTAGTTGTGACATCAGATGGTACAGCGGTTGTAACAACATTTCAAGGTGCGGTTTTAAAACCAGGTCAGAGATTATTTAGTAACTCTGGTTCTGCTTCTATGGGTTTTGGACTGCCTGCTGCTTTAGGAGCATGCATTGCTAATAACTATAAAGATACTATTTGTATTGAAGGTGATGGAAGCATCCAAATGAACATCCAAGAGCTTGCCTCTGTTAAATACCACAACTTACCCTTGAAAATTTTTATATTTTCAAATGAAGGCTATCACTCAATTCGTCAAACTCAATCAAAATATTTTCCAGATAATATAATTGGATGTGGTCCAGAGAGTGGTCTAATTTTTCCTGACTTTAAACATATTTCTAAAGCCTATGGATTGAGTTATGAAATTATAGATAATAAACAAAGCTTAAGTAGTAAAATAAAAAAAGTTCTAAAATCAGAAGTTCCGATAATTTGTGAAATTATTCTTGATAAAAATCAAGAATTTGAACCTAAAGCATCTGCTAAGCTTTATGACGATGGAAGAATGAAATCTGCTCCGCTTTATGATTTATATCCATTCCTTGATGAAAGTGAAATCAAAGATATTATAAATTACAACACATCAAAAAAATAGGTTACTGTTATTGATTTAAAATATTCCATCTATCATCAAGCATTTTTATTCTTGCATTGTCTTCTTTTTCAATAACTGAATAGTACTCTTTTTTGTTTTTCAACCACAATAATTCAAAATGTACTGCATTGACTAAGCCATCTTTCAATTGATCGCTATTTATAATTTCAGAATCAAAAACTACCTTTCTAGTTTCAAACCTAGTTAAATGCACTTCATTTATTTGCTTTAATACAGGTATAGAGTCTGAAGAAACAGCCCCTCCAACAACTAGGTCTAAGTTATTTGTTTTGCATAGCTCACCTGTTTTTATAACTTTTTGAGTTACTTCATCGCTGTGAATTCCTTCACGTCCCACACCTAAACTTTCTGAAAAATCAACTCTTCCAAAAACTAAACCATTAATGTTATTTTTTGCCATTTCAGCAATTTTATTTAAATTTTCAAAAGAGGTAACAGTTTCAAGATTTACTAAGAAATCGGTGTAATTTTGCTCTTCCTTTGTAAATACTGTATTTTTAGCCAAAATATATTTTGATAATGCATAATCAGTCTCAACCATAGGAGCCACAATATAGTCAACTCCAAACTGTTTGGACTCCATTAAGTCTCTTTTAGCCTCGCATCCACCAATTTTAACAGTCAACTTTAATCCTGCTTTGTTGGTAATATCAATCAATCTTAATAATTCATCTACTCTTGTACCCTCAGCTTCAAACTCAGCTTTTACTGAGAGATATCCAAACTTCTCTTTACCTTTCTTCAAGATTTCAACCATTTGTAATTCTGAATTGTTCAATTTACTTCCTTTTTTATATAATTTATTTTATAAAGTAACCAGTTTAAAACAAGCTTACTTGTTAAAATGATTTTAAAAAAAAATATTTTTATTCATAATAGAATTTTTAATGTCATTGTAGGTTATGTCCTTGCCATACTTTTTTTGATATTCATAATTTGAACTTACATACATATTAACTTTTTCTGAATCAAAATAAGTTGAATCTACAATTAATTCAGCTTTGTAAATTTCAGAAACTATCTGAGCTATTTCATAAATATCAAATACTCTATCCCAAATATCTAAAGTTTGATTATAAAAACTATCGTTAAAAAATAAATCTAAGAAATTTTCAAAATATAAATAAGACCTTAAAACTCTAACTTTTGATTCTATTTTTACTTGCTTTTCCTCTTTTGCTGCTTTTATGAAGCTTGTAAATGCATATTGTGAATTTAAATCATACTGACTACCTAAAACTCCAAATAGCCTGCCAATTATATAATTATTATTATGCTGAAGAAAACTATCTTCTTGTTCTAATTTTTTTATGGTGTAAAGATTTTCTTTAGGAGTGTTCTTCCAATAAACAGCTCCTGAAGAAATTAACAAAGATTTTTTTATATTGTTTTTAGATAAAAAATTTCTACTTATTTTTATTATTTCATCGATTATATTTGAGTATTCTATTTCATTGATTACATTTAATTTTTCTTGCGTTAAAAAAGCAAAATTCAAATAATAATCATATGATTCATTTTGAATATTTTTAAGATCATTAGGTGAAATAAATCGAAAGTTAACGTTATCCTTTTTAACTACTCTTCTAGTAGATGCAACTAAAGTAGTATTATATTCTAGATTATTTTTCTTTATATAATTTAAGGTCATTCTGCCTAACCAACCAGAAGCTCCAAAAATTAGTACTTTTTTAGACATAAGGAAGTATAAATCTCAATATTTAAGTTTATAATATTTATTGTGAAAAAAATTAGCATTATTATTCCTGCTTATAATGAAGAAGGGAACATTGAAGAACTTTTCACGCAGCTAAATTCAAATACAGAAAATATATCAAATTATGTTTTTGAATTTTTATTTGTAGAAAATGGAAGTACTGATAATACTTTTGAAATCATTAAAAAAATTAAATCTACCGACAATCGTGTTGAATATGTAAAGCTATCAAGAAATTTTAGAATGGATGGGGGTATTGCTGCAGGGCTTGACCATGTTAATTGTGATGCAGCAATTATAATGACCGCTAATTTGCAAGATGACCCAAAATTAATACCATTATTTATAGAGAAGTGGGAGCAAGGCTATGATCATGTTTATGGAATTGTAAAATCTAGACCGGGTAAATCAATTCTTCGTAAAATAAATTCTTTATTTTATTACAAAGTAATTAATAAAGTTACTAATAATCTTATTCCCGAGGGTGTCAGCGATTATAGACTTGTTGATTTAAAAGTAATAAATGCGGTAAAAAAACTTAAAGAGTTTAACCGTTTTTATAGAGGATTTTTTGCATGGGTAGGGTTTAATTCAATAGGAATTGAATTTGATAGACAAAAACGATTTTCAGGCACATCTCATGCTAAAACTTTACCAGTGCTGGGATTTGCAATAAGAGGATTATTGGCATTCTCAACGAAACCTTTAAAAATATCTGTGTTTATTACGTTAATAACATCATCTGTGTCTATGTTTATTTTATTACAACAAACAATAAGGTGGTTTAGATTTGGAGTGCCTTTTGATGGATTTGGTACTTTAACTGGAATTTTATTACTTTTTATATCTCTTCTTTTCATGATTTTATCAATCTTAAGTGAATACATAGGTTTAATTTATGATGAATCAAAAAAAAGGCCTCATTATATAATTGAAGAAAAATCAGGAATTTAACTTTTCGTAATAATTATCAATTAATTTAAAAGTTACATTTTTATCAATTTCAGATAATTTGTACCATTCAACAATGCCTTTCGCAATATCAGATACAGAGTAGATAGCATCCCAATTTAACACTTTATTTGCTTTTTTTGAATTTATCCTGAGAACATCAGTTTCATAAAATTCTCCATCTTCAATAATTATCTGTGAATTAATTTCTGATCCCCAACTATCTAAAAGTTCATTGGTAAGATCTAAGACAGTGTAAGAGTTGTTTAATTCAGAATTAAGATTAAATACTTCATCTTTTTTATTTTTTGTACAATATTGAGCAGTAAGTAAATAACCATTTAAAGAATCCAAAATATATTGCCATGGTCTAATAGAATTTGGATTTCTCAAATAAATGTTTTGGCTAGATTTTAAACAATTAATTAAATCTGTAACAATTCTATCTTTTGCCCCGTCACCACCACCTAAGACATTACCAGATCTTATAACTCCAATATTTAAATCTTCTCTTTTCATAGTATTTGAAAAAGCACTAATTATATGTTCTGAACTAGCTTTAGAAGCACTGTAAAATTCTTTGCCACCCAGCCTAGATTCTTCAGTGTTGTCTGCATCAGTATCTAAGTAAACTTTATCAGTAGTTGCAATAATAAGAGTTTTTGCAGATTGAATATTATTAACAAAATTTAAAATATTAAATGTACCAATTACATTAGAGTTTATTGTATCAAGAGGTTTTTCGTTTGCTATAGAAACAATCCCTTGTGCTGCAAAATGGAAAACAAAGTCAACATCTTTAAACCTTAAAATTTCTAATTTATCATGATTATTAAAGATATCTATCTCTTCTTCTCTTTCAAAAATTTCCTTTGTATTTAAATTTTTGTAATTATCGGATAAGCGTTTGAAATCTGAAATTCCTATAACATTTACATTTAAAGATTTTAAAATACATGCGAGCCAAGAACCTTTAAAACCTGTATGTCCAGTAACAATTGCTGTTTTACCATTCCAAAATGAATTATCTATCATAAGATCTCAATTTCTCTTCCACTAACTCTTTCTCTCTAATTGTGTCTACTGGCTGGAAGTATCCCTGGTGCTTAAATACTGTCAATAATCTTTCTTTTGAAAGCGTTTCTAAGGGTTCTCTTTCTAATGGCATGTCATAACTAGAAATATAATCATAAATTTTTGAATTTACCACAAAGTAACCTCCGTTAATCCAACCTTCTTTTGTCTGTGCTTTTTCTCCAAAGTTTACAATATAGTCATCTTCAATTTCAATACTACCAAATCTAGCAGGGGGTCTCATTCCAGTAAGAGTTACTATTGAATTTTTATTATTATGAAATTCTAAAAGCTCAGAAATGTTTACATCTGAAAAGCCGTCTCCATAAGTTAACATAAAATTATCAACTTCTAAGCTTTCTATAGCTTTTTTTACTCTTCCACCTGTCATAGTTTCTCTGCCTGTATCTAAGACCTGAACAGTAAATTTATTTTGAATTTTATATAAATGACTTGCAGAATCTAATGTTTGATAATTCTCTTGAAAAAATTTATAAATATATTCAACTTTTTCACCACCTAAAACAACGAAATCTTCAAATCCAAACTTTAAATAATGTTCCATTATATGAATCATCATTGGCTTTCCTAGGATACGTATCATTGGTTTTGGCATGTGAATAGACTCTTCCATAAACCTGGTTCCTTTTCCACCTGCTAATATTAAAACTTTCATGAATATTGATTTACAAACTTTAAGGTTACATCGTAGACAAAATTTAACATCTCATCTGTGATTCCTGGATATACTCCAATCCAAAATGTGCTTTCTACAACTTGATTTGCTATAGGGTAATCGTTAGCATTTCCGTAATCTTTTTCATGATAAGCAGGTTGCAACAAAACATTTCCCCCAAAAAGTAAACGTGTTCCTATTCCACATTCTTCATAATGCTTTAATAATTCAAGCCTTGTAAACTTAGCATCTTTAGTTATGGATACTGGGAAACCAAACCAGCTTGGATCAGCATTTTCTTCCCATATTGGTAATTTGAACTCTTTAAACTCTGAAAATTTTTCATACAAAAAATTGAAATTATACTTTCTTCGTTCTATGAACTCAGGTAATTTTTTAATCTGTGAAAGCCCGATAGCTGCTTGCATATCAGTAGCTTTAAGATTGTATCCAATATGAGAATAAATATATTTATGGTCATAACCATAAGGCAATCCACCTAACTGCCAATCGTATCTTTTTTTACAAGTATTATCCTCACCTGGGAGACAGTAGCAATCTCTTCCCCAGTCACGTAGAGATTCAATTATTTTTTTTAATTTAGGTTTGTTTGTTAACACAGCCCCACCTTCACCAGTGGTTATATGATGAGCAGGATAAAAGGAAAGAGTTGCTACATCACCAAACTGACCAATATATTTATTATCATATTTTGAGCCAAAAGCATCACACATGTCTTCCATCAAAAATAGATTATACTTTTCGCAAATTTCTAAAATTTTATTTAAATTAAATGGATTTCCAAGTGTATGAGCAAGGACAATTCCTTTTGTTTTTGTAGTAATGGATGACTCAATTAGATCTGGATCGATATTAAAACTTCCTTGCTCAGCATCTACAAAAATTGGTTTAAGATTATTTTGGATTATAGGATTTAAAGTTGTTGGAAAGTTTACTGCCGATGTAATTACTTCATCACCATCCTTAAGATTGTAAAATATCTTTAAAGCTGACAAAGCAAGAAGGTTTGCAGATGAGCCGCTATTGACAAATAGGGTATGTCTAATTCCTAAAAATTTCGATATTTCTTTTTCAAATTTTTGTGTGAAGTCACCAGAGGTAAGCCACAAATCCAAACTTGATTCAATTAAATTATTTAAGTCGTCTTTGTCTAAAACTTTTCCAGATACTGGTACCTTAGATAAATACGGTACAAAATGATTTTCTAATTTATATTTTTCTAAAAAAAATTCTTCTGATAAATTTAATATCTGCTTTTTTATATTATTCAGTTTTGAATTATTTTCCATTGTATAATTTTAATTGAATAAATAAACTAAATTTTTAAAATACTTCTTAATTATAAAAATTAAATAAATTATGTTTGAGGTTTTTTCCAAAAAAAATATAAAAAAATTAATATAAAAGAATTATTTTTTTTATATTTATATCATTAAATAATTGAATTATTTATATTTCTACCAAGGCAACATACCAAATTATGTTAATTATTCTTTAGAATCAGTTAAGTACTCAGATCCTGATGCTAAAATTTTTTTTTGTTCGGATTTCAAGCCTTCGTTTAAAGAATTAACTCATATTAACCTACAAGATTTAACCTCTGAACACATTAAATTTATTAAAAAACTAAATTACTTCAACAACATTAAAAATCCATTGTGGGAAACTTCTTTGCTTAGAATATATTATCTATTATCTGCTGCTGAATATTTAAAAATTAATAATTTTGTTCACTTTGATAGTGATGTGTTGGTTTACAAATCATTTAAAGAAATAGAAAATTTTTTTGTAAATGGAAAACTTAACATAACACCTTTAAATGAACTATTTCTAATTTTTGGATACTCATATATAAGTTCAGTAGAAACATATAAATTAATTTGTGAAGATATGATAAAGATTTTAGAAAAAATAGAAATTTACCAAAATAAATATTATGAAAATAAAAAAATTAATGAGATGCTTCTGTTAAATTTAGCCTATTTAGAAAAACCAGACAATTTTAACCTATTAAATATCACTCCAAATGAAAATTCAAATATATTGTTTGATCCAGTTAGCTATGGTCAATATATATCTGGAATTGATAAAAAGAATATATCAAGAAAAACTATAGATGAAGATCATTATGTTGGTAGAGAAATTCTAAAAAGTGGAATGAAAATATATTTCAAAAATAAGAAACCTCTGATTAAACATAATAAAATATTTTATGAAATTGCTAATTTACACGTTCACAAAAAAAATCTTAAAGACTACATGCCAACATGATAAAATTTATAAAAAAAGTTCAAAATAAAATTAAAAGAAGTATTTATATCTTTTATATAAGGCACCTAAGAAAATATTTTAGATTTTCTAGTTACCCTTATATAAGTGGTGATACTTTTAGAGCGCTTTCTAATCATGTCATAGATGAGATTTCAGATATAAAACCTTCTAAAGTTAATAATCAAGATATTGTTTTTGTCAAAACTGATTATTTAGACTATTTTTTTGAAAAAGTTTATCCAAAATTGCCCGATGATATTAAATTAATTACACACAATTCAGATTATGAAATTAGTAATAAATATATTGATATGATTCAAAAGAGTAAGATAACTTGGTTTGCTCAAAATTTAACAATTGATTCAAATGAATTTAATATGTTTAAGCCTATTCCTATTGGTTTAGAGAACAGAAGCTACTTAAAAAATGGGAAATTGTCACATTTTAAAAAGAAAAATTTATTTAATGGCGAAAAACTTACCAAAATTTACTGTTCATTTAATTTCAGTACTAATAAAAATAGAATTTATATTTTTAATTTAGTAAAAGATCACGATGAAATTGTTTTTAGTAGATTTAAAGATCATAAAAGATTTGTTTATGATTTATCTAAATATCAATTTAATTTATGTCCAGAAGGGAATGGAATCGATACACATAGATTGTGGGAATCGCTAATGCTAGGTGTTATACCAATTGTTAAAAAAAATAATTTCATAAAAAATTTAAGTCACCATAATATTCCAATGCTAGTTTTAGAAGAATGGACAGATTTGCTTAAAATGACAAGACAAGACTTAAGTGAAATTTATTTAAGCAAAAAAAATGAAATAGAAAAAAATGATTACCTCTTTATAAATTATTGGGAAAAATACATTAAAAAATAAACAATGATAAATAAAATAAGAAATTCATCAAAATTTAAAACATCGCTTAAACTAACAAATTCAATAATGTTCTTTTTCAACGATTTAGCAATAATAATCTTTGCATTATTCTCAAATTTGTTTAAGTACAAAGTTATTTACAACAAAAATATAAGATTTATCACAGGAGCAGATAGTTCACACTTCAAAAGCCTACTGCAACTATGTAATTCTATTACAACTAACCAACCAGAAAGTTTTATTACTGTTTATGACTTAGGACTAGAAACAAAAGAGATTCAAAAGATTAGTGAAACAAAAAATATTACAGAAATAATAAAATTTAATTATTCTGATTACCCTGAATTTGTAAATATTAAATCAGAAAATTTTGGATCATATGCATGGAAGCCGATGATTATTGAAAAGGAATTAAATAAAAAAAACAACGACTTCATATTGTGGATGGATGCAGGAAATGTTATTTTTAACAAACTCACATTATTAAAAATTTATCTATCTTTTAAAGGGTTTTATTCTCCTCACAGCTCAGATAATATATTTAAGCGCACCCATCCAGATACATTAAATCTATTAAATGTTTCAAATAAACTTTATAAAAAAAGAAATTTAAATGCAGCTGTAATTGGAGTAAACCCATCAAACAATTCAGTTGTGAAAATGTTAAGAAATTGGATTGAATTTTCAAAAAATAAAAATATTATTGGTCCAGATGGATCAAGCAAAAAAAATCACAGATTTGATCAAGCCGTTTTAACAATTAATTTTTATCAATCAAATTTAACTAATCTATTCTGTAAATCGTATAAATTTTTTGGTATAAAAATCCATCAAGATATAGATTAGTTAAGCTTCCTCATTCTCAAATAATTATTTACACTTGTTAAAATTAATAATATTAAAATAGAAACATTAATTAACGGAATTTTATTTGGAAGGATTTTAATATTTCTTTCGGATTGAAATTCATAACCATCATTAAAAAGCTTCAAACATTCTTCTCTATTTCTCGAATATGAAATATTCCCATTTTTTTCTAATGGTACAGGGATAAAATATGATAACTTACTTGGAATAGTTCTTGTTTTTGATTCATAATCTATTTTAAAAAGTGCAGGATCAGATACGCATATGTTCAATTTTTTACTTCTACAATTTTCACTTTGATAAAAGCTTAAAAAACAAAACTCAGAATGATTAAATTTAACAAGTACTTGATTTGACAATAAAGTGTCATAAGATTTGGGAAATCCCATAAAAAATAAAAAGATTGGTATTAAAAATATAAATAAATACTTATTTATAAATGTTTTATCTATTAAATCAACCAACAAAAAAACAAAAGAAATAGCAAGCAAAAAAGCAATATAATGTACTTTAAAAATGTCTGCAGTCTGTGGATCAAAATTACGAGAAGGTATCCCCAAAGAATTAATAATTAAGATAAAATAACCGATAATTGGTAAAATAAAATAATTTTTATATCTACTTTTTGAAACTATCCCTTTTAAAAATAAGATATAAGCAAAAATTGTTAAAGAAATACCAATATATTCCCTCAGGTATCTTTTAATGAAAAAGTTTTTAAAAAAAACTATCCTGTTTTGAATAAAATAACTTTCATCGTTATCCCAATAAAAATCAAAATAATCATTAAACGTATCTAGCAAAATAATTGACAAAAATGAATTTGAATGAAGATATTTGTAAGGATCTGTAAAAAGTAGCTTTAAATCAATAAAATAAAAAAATTCTAATCGTGCTTTATTTAAGTAATTAGACGTAACTAAGTTTTCAAAAATAAACTTATTAGTAATTATGTAATTTTCATAATTAATTAATGCTGTTAAGAAAATTGTTAGAAAAATTAATGCTTTATTAGTTAATAAATATTTGAAATCTCTCCAAAAAAGTAAAAAATACACGAGTACTGTCATACCTATTATTGAACCTTTTGTTGATAAAATAATTGCTAATACAGCAGCTAATAAGATTGAATCTACTATATTTTTTTTTAAAATAATTTTTTTTGTTAAAAAAATTGCAAACGGCAACAAACAGAATGCAAAAATCTCAGGCTTCATAGATAGTCTTAAATAAAAAGCTGGTGGAAAAAAGTTTAAAATTGATAAAGCAATTAAACTATCCTCCTGGCTTACCTCATAACTTTGAAGTAGTTTATACATACCAAACAAACCAAATGAATATATGAAAAAATTGCCTAATTGAACACCATTGTTTAATACTTGTAAAAGATTGAAAGGCCCAACAATACTTTCCTGAATAGTTGTAAAAATAGTTATTATGAAAAAATATAGAGCGCCTTGACTTTCTGTTAAATTTACTTTGTCATTAGTAAACAAAGTTAAGTACTGTTCATACTTGTTCCAGTCTAAACTGCTAGTAATATCGAAATGTGTGACCCCAATGATATATGATGAAATCAAGGTAGTGAAAAATATTAATTTAGAGAATATCTTTATATATAAAGTATTTCTTTGTTCTAATTTCATCTGGTAGAGGTGTTAAAAATTAAATACGATTTAATTAAATACTTAATAAGTTTAAAACCATCTCGAAATCTAGAAATTTGAGTATTTCCGTAAACTCTAGATCTGTAATGAACTGGATATTCGATTATTTTTTCACCTGTAAAAGCAGCTGTAAACAATAAATCAAAATCTCCAAAAGGATCAAATACCTTGTATTCTTCTTGCCACCATTTTAATTTAAGTATTAAAGATTTTTTAAATACTTTTGTACCACAAAGAGAATCTGTGAGATTTTCTTTGATAATAAAACCAATTATTCCTTGGAAAACCCTGTTTCCAATAAGATTTATAAACCTCATTGCACCTTTTTCCATCGCATAAATTAACCTAGTTCCATTTACAAAATCAGCTTCATTATTGTCAATAATGTCAAAAAAATCTGGTATTGTTTCTGGATCAACACTGATATCTGCATCTAAAATTGCAATTAAATCTCCACTTGCAATATCTAGAGACTCCCAAACAGCATTTGCTTTTCCTGTTTTTGTTTGTTCAATAACTTTTACATTAAAAAAAGTTTCTTTTTCTTTAATTTTCAATGCTATTTGTAAAGTTTTGTCTATAGATTGTCCGCAAGCGATAATTATTTCATATTTTTCAATTCTTGGAATTCTACTAATTAAAGGCTCTAAATTACCTTCTTCATTTTTTGCTGGAATAATAATAGTTTTTGTAGATTCGCATTTATTTGGATTTTTGTTTTTAAAAACAATATATGTCTTTATTCCGAAGTTTAAAAAAAATAAAGTAGATTCTAATATTTTATTTAAAAACGTGCCAAAAAATAATAATCTAAATGGAATAAATTGTCTTGATGTGTGCTTAATATACTCAAAACCTACACCGTTAGCTATATTTTTTATTTTTTTGTTATGTATATAGGAAAAGCTACCAGAAGAATCTTTAACTTTAAAAAATTCAATTGCTTTAAGCACAAGAGACCATTTTGTATTTATAGACGAGACAATTAGTTTTCCATTTGGTTTAATTATTTTTTTTAAAACTTTAAAGAGATTGTATATATCATTACTCACTTCAATTACATCTGTAAGAATTACACGATCATACAATTTAGTTAATGAGATTATTTGGTTTATGTCATTTTTCTTAAAATCTATGATTAAAGAATCGCAATCATCGAAATTAACTTTGTCTTGAGATATAGAGTTTACAATATGTAAGGTGTCTTCAAATTTTGAATATTTTTTTAATTCGTCAATATGACGGTTATAAAATGATTTATTTGAAATACGGAATTTCATTATTTTTATATTACTTCATAAAATTTAATAGAAAACATAGAAGTTGTGTATCTTTTTTAAAAATCTACAGCTAACTTTATTTCAATTAAAATACGCAAAAAATTATGATTTTTCTAAGTTATATATTTTAGTAAATTGGTAAAAAATACCTGCTCATTGAGCTTGTCTCTGACTTTTGCTTTTGAATTAAGAGAAACCTTTTCAAGCATTGGTTTACTAGAGGTTAATATATAAATTTTTTTAAGCCAAGATTTGTAATCATCATCATCAATAAAAAAAATATCTTCTTGATCAATAAAATTATCTTTATCCCAAAATCCTTCTGTTTTAGAAATTAATACTGGTGTTCCAATGCTCATTGACTGTAATGCAACACTTTGTCCGGATGGTTGTACACTATTTCTTAAAGGTAAGATTGTAACAATAGATTCAGAATAAAATTGTTTTAATTGGGAGTCAGTTATTTTATTTGAACCCCATTCTCCTTTGAAAATTTTAACATTACTTCTTTCCTGAAAGTCATCAAAAATATTTGAATTTGTAACTATTATGATGCTCAAATTTTGTAGATTCTGTGCAATTTGTTTAACTAGTTCAAAATTTTTATTTCCATCATTTCCGATAAATAAAATTTGATTTTTTTTTGGAGAATCATCGTTTTCCCAAAAGTTAGTGTCAACAGCAAAAGGAAAATAATGAAAGTTTAAAATTTTATTAGTACTTTTTTTGGCATATTCAAATTCGCCTTTGCCAAGAAATAAAACATTATCAACACAAAAATTAACTAAATTTATTAATAATTTATGAATTAAGTAAAAGATAGGGTAATGTATTTTTTTTGAATACATACCCATTACAAATAAAGTTATATTTGTTTTAAAAAATAATTTTAATATCAATAAAAAAGGTAGCAATGAAAAGGCTGTTGATTCATTTACGAGAACTAAATTATCAGTTTTTATTAATGTATTTAAATTTTTTAAACTTAAAATTCTATGCATATAGAAAGGTAAACTAATGAACTTATTAAAAAATCTATCTACATAATAAACAAGCTTTCTAAACAAGGTTGTTTCATTATCGAACTCAATTATATTAATTATGTTATTTATAGAGTCAAAGCTTGTAAGTCCATAAAAAAAGTCAGTCGCTTCGTAGCTTTTACTTAAGTATTTTTCTTTTCGCCCTTTAACAAAGACATACGTAATTCTATTTTTCATAAACAAATTTTTGGTCTCATTTAAAATAATAATCTTATATTTATTCAACACTACACCCAGCTAGAATAATTAATGTGAATGTTGCACTCTTTTTAACATATGATTATTCACTAAAAACCTGGTCTGATTCAGGCACACTAGATAAAGAATTGAAAATTTATAAAGAATTAAATAAAAAACATGGTGTTAAATTTACAATATTTAGTTATGGAGATGTAGACGATATTTCAATTCTTAAAAATCAAATTAATAATAATGAAATTAATGTAATTCCTATTTATTCACTTGTTAAAAAAAATAAAAACAAATACTTAAGATTTATAAAATCACTTTTCCTACCTTTTGTGATTAAAAAAAGGATTAAAGATATTTCTATAATTCAACAACATCAGCTTTATGGAGTATGGGTATCATTATTATTAAGCAAAATTTTAAGAATACCTTACTACTTAAGAACAGGATACGATGAATATAGTTTCTCAATTTACGAGAAGAAAAATATATTAAAAATTTTATTTAATAAAGTATTAACAAGCCTGGGGTTGAAATATTCTGACATTTATTCAGTCACTTCTCTTACTGATTTGACGTTTTTAAAAAATCAATTCAATATTGATACTTCCAAAGTTAAGATACGACCAAACTGGGTAACAAACAACAATAAAGTAAATATTTCAAATAGAAAGAGAAACAAACTATTGAGTGTTGGGAGGCTAGTTGAGCAAAAATATTTTAGTCTACTTATTAAAGAATTTTCTGGTTCCAAAGATGAATTAGAAATCGAAATAATAGGAGATGGTTATGAGTACTCTTATTTAAAAAATTTAGCAAAAGAAAATGATGTAGATTTAAAAATTATAAAAAAGTTAAGTAACGACAAAATTTTAAAAAAGCTTAACGAATTTACTTTTTTTATATCAACTTCAAAATTTGAAGGGAACCCTAAAACAATCTTAGAAGCAATGTCGACAGGATGTGTTGTGTTTGCAAGTGACATAAAAGCTCATGCTGAATTAATTAAAAATGGTAAAAACGGAATACTCTATGACATGGAAAATCCAAAACTATACACAATATATAAAGATTTAATTTCAGATGATCAAAAGATTGTTATGATAAGTGACGAGGCTACAAATCATATCCTAAAAAATAATTTGCTAGATGATGTTACGAAGTTATATTTTCAAGACTATCAATTAATCAGTTCTCGATAAATATTGCTCTAGTACATAAAGTTTCCATACTCTATGAGCATTAATTCTTGACTTATTAATTAAAAGTAATCTAATTAAGTTTGGCGAACATTGATTTACAACTTTTCCATTTTTAAATACATCATTTAGATAATTAATATTTGAAAATACCCAATTTTCAATATCAAAAACAAAACCTTTCTTTTTTCGGTTTACAAAGTCTTTTCCTAAATCACTTTCTAAATAAGTTTTTAGAATAGCTTTTGGACTATTAGTATTTAAATAATCGGTAGTATGTGAAAATATATACTCGACTAACTTATGGTCTACAAAAGGTGACCTTACTTCAATTGAGTTTTGCATAGAAGTTCTATCTACTTTAAACAACATCATTTCAGAAAGGAAAAATTTAAACTCACTATATAAAATGTTCTTATAATTTGATGAATTTATGTCTTTATAAACACTTTCATTAAAATTTTCAAAACCCATCAAATTCACTAATTTTTGATCGACTAAAAAAGAGTCGTATACTGTCTTTTTATTACTACTTAAAGAAAGAAATAAATTTCCTGTACCTAAAAAACCAGGATATAAATGATACAATTTGGAAATTAAATTATTAATATTCGAATTTTGTTTCAGTGAATTATGTACTCTTTTATAACCACCTAAAAGTTCGTCAGCTCCATCTCCAGAAATAGCTACTTTATAGTGTTTAGATATTTCATTAGATAGTAAAAATGAAGGTACAACTGATGGGTCTGAATAAGGTTCGTCTAATGACTTTAGACTATTTTCTATTTCATTTATGCCAATCTTAGATGAAATGTTTATTGATTTATGATTAGTTTTATAGAAATCTGCAACCAATTGAGACCATTTTTTTTCATCATAATCAGAATTATCAACACTTACACTAAATGTGTTAACATTGTAGGATTTATCACTTAAGTTTTTAACAATAGATGTAGAATCAATTCCTCCAGATAAAAAATTAGCTATTGGCACATCTGCTTTAGCTCGTATATCAATTGATTCAGAAAATAAATCATAAAACTCTTCTAAATTAAAGTCTTTTTCATCAATAAAATCTTTTATATCCCAGTAAGTATGAGATGCTAATTGGAATTTATTTTTTGAATAATCTATCAAAATAGTTTCAGCGGGTTTAACTTTGTTTATATTTGAAAATATTGTCATAGGAGAAGGAATTATACTTAAACCTAAATATGTTGAAATTTGATCATTATCAATAGATGAATTAATAATTTGATTTAACGAAAGTAAATTTGACCCAAAAATTAGATTACTTTCGTCTGAGAAAAAATATATTGGCTTTTGACCTAATCTATCTCTAGAAATTATAATTTTTTTATTTTCTTTATCATGAAAGTATATAGAAAACTGACCTCTTAAACGACTAATAAAGCTTGGTCCATAAGACATCAAACCTTTTAAAACAACTTCTGAATCTGAGTTTTTAGTAAAAAAATTAATTGATTTAGATTTGAGGTCTTTTCTGAGTTCTGTATGGTTGTAAATTTCACCATTAAACATTAAAATTTTTGACTCATCCTCTGAAAACATAGGCTGGTTAGCAGTCTCTGACAAATCTAAAATTGATAGTCTATTAAAAATATACGAATATTTTATATTGCCATCATGAGATGTTTCTTGAATTTTTGAGTCTGGTCCTCTGCACTCAATTAAAGTATTGGATTTTAATAGTTCATTTTCATTAAAATTGTTAAAAGAGACTTTTCCTAAAAAACCACACACAAACTTATTATATAATTAAATATTTTTCAAATTTAAAGTTTACTAAAATAGCTTTTAATGGCTAAATATTTAAACTTTATTTATTGCTTTGATCAAGGTTATACTTTACAAGCTTTTACTTCTTTAGTGTCTTTATTAGAAAATTCAAATGAAAAAATAAATGTATTTTTAATTGTTGATAGCAATAAAATAAGTAAAGAAATACCAAAGTTTATAGAAAATCATAGTAAATTAAATAAACTAGAAATCAAAATTTTTAAAGATAATAACTACACTTTTCCTAACTTAGACAACGTACACGTCTCGAAAGCTACTTATTTTAGAATGTTTTTGGAGAATTATATACCTAATGAAGTTTCAGAAGTAATCTATGTAGATGCCGATACCATATTTGTGAAGAATCCCATAATTTCAATAAACAACAATATGCAAATACTTCTTAGAAGCAATAATATTTTATCAGCTAGAACTGAACAATATTTTATTAATAATATTGAAAAAGATAAGTTTGAAAGGCTTGGAATAAATACTTCTTACTTCAATGCAGGAGTGATGTTGATAAATATTAAACTATGGAAAGAAAACCAATTTACAAATAAACTAATTTTAAATATGAACAAATTGGCAACAAAAATAGTCCAATGGGATCAGGATGTTTTAAATTCGACTTTAAATGGGTCTTATGTTGAGCTTCAAAAAGAATTAAATTTCAATTCTAATAATTATAAAAAAGGAATGGATGATGTAATATTAATTCACTTTATTGGTAGTAAAAAACCATGGAACACTAGTGGTGCTTTCAATTACTCATCAAATTTCTACCATAAGTATTATTCATTAATTTCAAAGAACAATTATCACATTAAGCACATCTGGAAGAAAGCCTCCGTTGTTGAATTGTTGAAAGGAATTTTTACATTTAAAATTTTTAAACTAACCAATCCATTAAAATACCTTATTGATTTTAAAAAAAGTTTAAAATGAAAATTTTAATTAGCTATTAAAGTTGTAAATAGTTAGGAACAATATTGAAAATTATAATATTTGGAAGTAATGGATTGGTGGGATCTTCATTAGTCAGGACATTAAAACAATCGAATGAAGATTTCACAATAATTCCTTCTACAAGAAATGATGCTAACTTATTTTCATTAAAATCTACAAGAGAATTTATTAATAAACATAGGCCTAATTTAATTATCAATGCAGCTGCAAAGGTCGGTGGAATTTTAGCAAATAATGTAAATCGAACTGAGTTCATCCTAGAAAATTTAAAAATAAATATGAATATATTAGAAAGCATTATTGATCACCCACATACTCATTTGATAAATTTGGGAAGTAGTTGTATATACCCATTAAACGCAAAAGACCCTATAAATGAAGAAAGTTTAATGACAGGAGTGCTTGAATCTACTAATTCTCCGTATGCAATGGCAAAATTAGCAGCTATTGAAATTGGAGATGCTATGAGCAAACAACATGGTACAAATGTTTTAAATTTGATGCCTACTAATTTATATGGACCAAATGATAATTTTTCTTATGAAAGCAGTCATGTTATTCCAGGCTTAATAAGCAGAATGCATAATGCAAAGATTACCCACTCAAAACAATTTAATCTATGGGGTACAGGTAAGCCTTTAAGAGAGTTTCTATTTGTTGATGATTTATCAGATGCAATACAATTTTTAATAAATCAAAATATTACAAATGGTTTATACAATATTGGCAGTGGAGAAGAAATAACAATTTATAATTTAGTTAATAAAATTAAAGATATCATAGGTTTTGATGGAGAAATAGTTTGTGACTTAAGTAAGCCTGATGGTAACCCAAGAAAATTACTAGATAACAGCAGAATTAATAGTCTCGGATGGAAATCTTCTACAAGTTTAGATGAAGGATTAATGAAAACTTATAAATGGTTTTTAACAAATTTTATACAGCAGGATGCTCCCAAGTAGGTTTCAATAAGCCATTATCTATTAAAACTTTTTCTCTTTTAGCTAATTCAATATCGCTTTCAACCATCATTTTAACTAAATCATCAAAACTTGTTTCCAACTTCCAACCCAACTCTTTAACAGATCTATCTGGATTTCCTAACAAATGTTCAACTTCGTTTGGTCTCATATACTTTTCTGAAGTCTGAACAAAATTGGTCCACTCTAAGCCAACAAATTCAAAAGCTTTTTTTACAAACTCTTTTACAGTGTGTGTTTCACCAGTTGCCAGAACCCAATCGCTTGGTTCTTTGTGTTGCATCATAAGATACATTCCTTTTGTATAATCCCCAGCAAAGCCCCAGTCTCTAGAAGCATCTAAATTTCCAAGTGTTAATTTTTCTTGTAAATTTAGATAAATTCTACCAACTGCTTGTGTAATTTTTCTTGTTACAAAAGTTTCACCTCGTAGTGGTGATTCATGATTAAATAGAATTCCATTAACGGCAAAAATGTCGTAAGATTCTCTATAAACTTTTGTTATATTATGGGAAAAAACTTTTGCAGCTGCATAAGGACTTTTTGGATATAATAGAGAGTTTTCATCCAACATCTTTTTATCAATTCCGCCAAACATCTCAGAGGAAGATGCCTGATAAAATTTGATGGGTTTTTCAAGATTTCTAATTGACTCTAATAAAGTGATTGTTCCTAAAGTTCCAGTTTGTGTAGAGTAAATAGGATTTTTAAATGATACTGCTACATGAGATTGTGCTGCAAGATTATAAATTTCGTCTGGTAAAATTTTATTAATTAAATTAGTGAGTGATGAAGAATCCAACAAATCTGAATAGTAAAGCTTAAGTTGTCCACTTTTACCAAATTTAGAAATTAAAGGATCTATCCTAAATGTGTTGATGTTTGAGCTTCTTCTAATTAAACCATGAACCTCATGGCCTTTTTCAAGCAATTGTTTTGATAGGTAATAGCCATCTTGTCCTGTAATTCCAGTTATTAATGCTCTCATAATTTATTTTTTTCTTAAAGTACTACTCATATTACTGAATAATTGCCCTATAAAAAAGAAAAATATAAAAGGATAGTTGGGGGTCTCCATAGAAGAGTCAAACATTGATACAATTATTGCTGGTAAAACAAAGGTGACAGCCAATTTTTTTGGATATTTTAAGTTTTTTGAATCTAACAAAAAATAAAACAACATTAAAAATAGTGTCAAATGAATCATTCCTCCTCTAGCAAATATATTAAAGAAGTAATTGTGAACGTTTTCATTTGAGCCATCTTCACCTTGATAAATTGGGTTTTCCATTGCATTAATTTTAGAAAGATAGCTTTGTCCTTTTAAAAATCTTAATTCTTTTGAAGAATCGTCAATTATATCTTGCCAAATTTGTAAACGCCAATTTAAATTACCATCAGCTGAATACAGCCTGCTATCATTAATAAAAAACAATAAGCTCTCTTTATTAATATTTTTAGTTTCCAAAATATCATCCAACATGACCTCAAACCCTTCTTCTTTAATTTCAACATCCTTAATAATTAAAGTTGTTGAAATATAAAAGCAAAAAAAGGAAGCAATTAAGGTAACCAAAAATAGTACCTTAGAGCTAAAAATATATTTTTTTAAATTATAAATTTCAAAAATTAAAAATATTAAAAATGCCAATGCAGATCCCCTACTCATAACTAAAAACAGTGGTAAGAAAAAGGAGCAAGTTATTATAAAATAACTCAAATTAAACTTAGAAGAAATAAATCTATTATTTAACCACAAAATTATAATTACAATTAAAATTATTTCTGAAGCTTTGCTGAATTGAAATTTATCAGCATTTCTTTTGAAATAATCAATCAACACATCGGGGTAACCCAAAGTGTTTAAATAAAACACGAAAAATAATAAAAAATTATTCAAAATAAAAATTTGTCTATTCAAATTTAAATTATTAGTAAAAAAATAGCCAATAAAAATAAAACTAATTACCCAAATATAAGAACTAGATTTAAAAAGGTATGTACTTTTTGGAACGTCACTGTTAATGAATAGAAATAAAATAAATGTAAAAAAAATTAGAATAAAAATTGGGTATATTTTTTCACCCACAACATCTTCAACTAAATTTTTGTTTAAAAGAAAAATTATAAACAATACAAAACCAAATCCTATTAAATATTCTCCAAGTCTGAATCCAAAAAAATATATTCCCATAAAAGATCTGCCAAAGACTGCAGTGAGAATCATAAAAACAAAAAAAATATACTTTATTATTGAATGATTTAAAAAATTAGTTAACTTTTGCTGCATACCTTTTAATTCTCCCTAGATAAATTTTTGTATTTATATATTTTTTATAGAAATATCTCATTACAAAACTGTAAATAAACTTGAGAATTACTGCTACATTATTTAAATTATTTCTATTCTTAATTATTTTATCTTTATTCTGATGCGCTTCATTTAAGAAATTAATTAAATGAACATATGCATTTTCAAACGAATATGGATATTTTTTTAATGCTGTGGTAAAGCAATCATAGTTAGAAACTATTTCATCAATTTTCTGTAGAATATTTTCTGAATTAAATTCTAAACCAAAACCATAACAATACTCTGGCGTACCTCCACTATTGAAATAAAGAATTGGTAAACCTAACATTGCTGCTTCCATATGGTGATTACCTGATGGTTCATTAATTGAAGCAGTTATATATATATCATGTTTCTTTAGTTCTTTAACTAGATCGATTCCATAAAGAGGTTTAATTACCTTCGAATTTTTAAATTCGACTCCTTCATCTAAATTACCAATATAAGTAAATTCATATCTATCTTTTAATTTTTTATTTTCTAACAATTCATCAATTAATAAATAGGTATTTAATCCTTTCATAACATTTCCGCTCCAATGATGGGTAACAATTTTGATTTTGTCACCTATTAATTTTTTTTGCTCTTCTCTTCTGTTAAACAACTTAATGGTGGGGCCTCCCATTAATACGATTGAACCTTTTTTGTCTATCCCTTGATCTATAAAAATTTTTTTCAACCAATTACTTACAAATATATTTAAATCAATATTTTTATTTCTTTTAATCAATTCTTTATTAACATATTTTGTGTTTTTTCTTTCATCGCATTCATTAATTCTTTGAATCGCAATTGAGTTTGGATTTTTAAATTTCTGATAAAAATCTATATCATAGTTGTCAAATGTACTGTTTATTGAGTTTTTCAAAGGATTAGTTAATAAGATTATATCAATATCATCATCATCAAGTGTAAACACTACCTCATGTCCATCTTTTATTAGTCTTTCATGAAGATTTCTTATAAATTCATTTCCTCCCCCATAAGGACCTTTAATAATATTTGACCCAATGCTAATTTTCATAAACGAATTTAAACATATCTCTAAATTTATACATTCCATGGGGAAGAATAAGATCTTTAACTTTTTCAAAAGCAAATTCTTCGTTAGTTTTAATAGATTCTAAATTATTTAATCTAATTATTGATTCTTTAGATAAAATTTCAGATGCAATTCCTACATCTGTTGACATAATAGGTGTTTTTGTGACAGCACATTCAACAATAGCTTGGGGACCGCCTTCAATCCTCGAGGTAACTAAATAAATATCTAAAATATTATAAAGTTCGTTAATCACCTTATGGTCAACCATTTCAAAATAAGTATATGGAATTTTTCTTTTTTTAAGTTCACCAATTACAAATTGTCTTCTTCTTCCAGCTAAAACGACTTTGAGGTTTTTATTTTCTGAGTACATCTTGCTAACAAGGTTAATAAAAATATCTGGTCCTTTAATTAATTTTGGAGATTTTAGATCTTTTCCTTCTGTATCTCTTTGAAAGCTACCAACTAAATAATCGCTTTCTTTGAATTTAAATTTTTTTCTTAAATCATTTTTATTCTCTAAAACTTTCCAAATTTCATTATTAACCCAAAATGGAATATTAATTATTTTTTTATTTGTAGATTTGTTTAAAAATTCCAAAGTTTTCGGAGTAATTATGTGATAGGCATCAACAAAAGAATCTAAAAGTTCGAAATTCTTAATATCATTTTCAATATTTTCTGACTCTAAGTGATGAATCGTACAAACTACTTTTTTGTTTTTAAGATTTTTTTGTGAAATTTTGTTCCAAGTCCATGGAGAAAGGATCCATAAAATATCACTGTTGTACTTAAAAGGAGTGTGTAAATCTTGATTATTTGTAATCCACTCTTTTCTAAATCTATCAACCACCCAAGACTCTTTAATTTTAGGAATATATATTTTCATTTCTAGAATTCTATATTTTTTCTAACAAGATTTGCATAATATTCTTGCTGTCTAGACATATTTGAGGAAATATTATTCTTTGTATTAAGTATATACAAAGGTTTTTTTATTACCTTAAATCTAATACTATTTTCAATCAGGGATTTCATTAATTTATAATCTTGAGCAAAAATAAAGTTTTCATCATACATCCCCAAATCAATTAAAACTCTTTTTCTAATCAACAACGTTCCATGAATAAATGGGTTTTTGAATTTTATTAAATACTTTTTTGGCAAGTAGTGTGAAAAATTAGGTCTTACTGAATTTGAATCTTTTACGAATGCTCTACTTAATACAGCATCATAATTATCATTAATAAGCTTTTTAACTTGTATTTCGAATCGATCATCTAGACTTATATCATCTGAATCTTGTCGTGCAATTAAAGTACCTTTGGATTTTTTAATTAATAAATTAAGTGATTTAGTTAAGCCAATATTTTTGGAACTTGTATAAATTTTTAGTCTTTCATCTCTTATTGAGTCTAAAATTTTTCTAGTTTGATCTATAGAACCATCATCCCTTACTAAAAGTTCAAAATTTTCATATGTTTGCTGCAATATGCTGTTTACAGAAGACTCAATATTTTTTTCATCATTGAATACAGACATTATCACAGAAATTTTTGGTGACTTTTTTTCAAATATCATCAATTAAAGTATATTGTCAAATTTAGATTTATGAACTTCCTCACTAAATTCATTTTCAAAAAATTTTAGTATTTGATCACTTAATTGTTCTAGACTTGCCTCATCTTCAATTAAATTAATTTTTTCAATTAAGTCTGAATAATTAAATTGTTCAAAAGCTAACGGATAATCATTTGGAAAAAATTCATGCATTCCGCCAAACTTTGGAAATATCGAAGGCACACCAAAAAGAGAAGCTTCAGATAGCAATCTTGGTTGACCCTCATACATTTTTGTAGCAGTGACAACACATCTTGCATTTTTAATCATTTCTAAAGTTTCGAAATGATCTAAAGCACCAAAAAATTTAATTGATGAATTGTTGTATTTATTTCTTAAATTTTGTAACTGTGGTCCTTCTCCAATAATCATCAATTCAAAAACAGTGTTTGAGTTCAACCATGATTTTACTAATTCCTCAACACCCTTATTGCCCTCAATTCTTCCTGCATAGACAATATAATTACTACTGCTTTGATAATTGGATTTATATTTGTTTTGCTTGATATAATTCGGAAAAACTTTAATTTTTTTCGATTCTATCCCTAGATTTACTAAATATTTTTGATGAAATTTTGTCAATACAACTAAATTAATAAAATCCTTGTGGAAAAATTTAAAATACTTTATTCCATATCTATTAATAAAAAATGATTTTATAGGGTTTGCAGGAAAATATATATTAAAAAAATTCAATCTTCTTTTTTGTAATCCACATCTAAAGCACAGCTCTGTGCCATTTAGGTGATTTTTTACTAGAAAACTCCTTGTACAATCATATCTAAAATTATGAAGTTTAAGTAAAACTTTTTTATTACTCTTTTTTAATACTTTAAAAACTCCCAAGTGTGCTTTAAACCATGTATTGTGTACATAAATTAAATCGGGATTAAATTTATTTATTGTATGTTTTAATTTTAAATTACTTTTTATATTTGAATTTATAAAAAAACTTAGAATTTCAAAAATAGAAACTTTTTCAGAATTTTTATACTCTAAATAACTAACTTCATGATATTTATTTAGAAAATCTATCTCATCCTGTATATTGGAGTCTTCACCACCAAAAACTCTGTAAGTAGTATTAATTACTAAAATTTTCATCTGATAAGATTAATTCTTCTCTCGTTATTTTTTGTCTCAATAACTAAATTTGAATCTGAACCTTTAAACTCTTCAGGTTCATGAGTAGAATTTAAAATTGTAATTTTATTATTTTGCAGAATTTCAAAAATTTTTGATTTTGATTCTTCATCAAGATTTGATGTGGCTTCATCAAGAAGCAAGATGTCGATATCTGATAATAATGCTCTAATAAAAGCTATCTTTTGCATCTGACCGGATGATAAACTTTTGTTGCTTATCTCCATATTGAGAGAAATATTGTTCTGATCTTTAAAAGTTTCAAGATAATTTAGATAATTAATAGCTTTTTTAGGATCAAATGATCCTAAATTTCCATATTCCAAATTTTCTCTTAAAGAAGACTGGAAAATAAGTGGAGTAGTTCCTATATATCCAAATTTATCAGAAAATGAAGCTACAGTTCCTACATTCGCAAAATACACACCAGCAATTAAACCTAACAAAGTGCTCTTTCCTGAACCATTAGGACCTGTGATTAATGTATGTGAGTTTTTATATAATGAAAAATTAATATTTTCAAAAATGAAATCTTCACTGTTGAAGTATTTAAAACTAACATTTGTGAAAGTTATTTGTTCAGATTTAGAAATAATAAAATTATTTTTATTTTGAATAGACTTATTTTGTTCCATTTCATAAAATTTCTCAATATGTACATGTGAATTTATAATTTGATTAATAGAGGTAGTTAAATTTCCAAGAGATTGAAACATCCTTAAGGTAACTCCTATAAAATCTAATGATAAGCTTTTTGAAAAAATTCTAGAAGTAAGAATTAATGAAAGTGTAACCAATGTCA